>Ga0123342_1004418_pt1 | contig 21481 bp, 14 predicted proteins | sample Turbeawhitnodule_FD_89960 | JGI IMG/M metagenome (GOLD analysis project Ga0123342, IMG submission 89960) | Root nodule microbial communities of legume samples collected from Mexico - Turtle bean Mexico white nodule | ecosystem: Host-associated > Plants > Roots > Nodule | place: Mexico: Nepantla...
CGAGGCGGACCATGCGAAAGCATCCAAGTGGCGTGAAATCACTTCTGCCACCCCTTCCTGTTCTTTTGGGCTCAGCAAACTTCCTAACTTAAACGTTTTGCCGCCAATCTCCCTCTCCACGGCGTTAGCCGCCGGTTGTTCCCTGCTACCATACTCGACGTGCGCCGCCTCCTCCGGCGCCACGTCGTCAGGGCCTTCTTCCATGGGTGCATCTGCTTCGGGCGTCACCCTCGCGGGTATGGCCTTGTTAGGCGTCGACCCAGCGGGCGTCGCCTCAACCATCGTCGTGTCTGCACTCGGCGGACGCTCATACACCATGAACACACCTCTCTTCGTTTTCAGGCTGTTCTCATAGCATTTCCTTGCCTCCTCCTGGTCTGACTTGATGACTATCACCTTGCCATTGAGGTCCGGTAGCTTCATCTTCATATGGCGCGTGGAGGCTACTGCGTTCAGCCGGTTCAATGCCGGTCTGCCCAACAAAATATTGTAAGCGGAGCTGGCGTTCACGACCAAGTACCGAATGGGCTTATCGCCTCTTAGGATTATTTACTTGTTTCGCGCCTTCATGCGCTATACACACCATGTGCATGGATCCTTCGTGACTCAGGCTTCCCACATATCAGATGTCTTAACTGTGAACTTGTCATAATTCTAGGCCCACCTTACGTGGCCCATTACAACGTTCAGACCGCCGATGCCCGATCTCTTCCTCTGTCGGCGAGGTCCGATGTCGATTTCCAACATCAGGATTTATGATATCAATGTACGAAAACTAACCAATCTTCTGGTAGGTGCGTCTGGGGCCCACCTTATGTGCCCCCCTTCCATTACCAAGCATCGGTGTGCGATGTTTGAAGTCAGTCCCTGGGTCGATGACTGAGGACTGGTCGGGATAGTAGAAAAGGAAAAAGGGTGTGAAAAAGACAGATCAAAGGGTAAGCTTGTTGTTGCAACCGATGAGATATGTGTGTCTTGTAGTCTTTGAAGTGTTAAGTCACTCTTTAAGATGATTTAAGGTTAATTGAATCTTAATCTTTTTGAAAAGATGAGTTTTCTAAAGAGTGTGAAATTTCAACATGTTGAAATGTCGATTCAACCGGTTGTTTGACCCTTAGTGGCTATTAAAATGAGTTTGAAAAGCTTGGCTTTGTTTTGGCTTTGCTGTCAAATAGATTCAACCGGTTGTTTCAAGAAATCAACTGGTTGTTTTTCTGAACCTTAACATAATTCTATTAAGTTGTTCCAATTTGTTTTAAATGATTCTAAAACCTTTTGGTTTTTGATTTAACTGTTTTAACCACTTGATTGGAGTATAAAAAGGTTGTTTTACGCTCCTATGCATTAACTAAGAAAGATAGATTAATCAAAAAATAGTTTTCAATAGTTCAAAGAGCTTTTGGATCATCTTAAGTGCGGGATAGGATTGAGTCTTGTAATTATGAACCTTAAGCTTTGATTTACCCAGATGTATTCTCTTCCCTTCTTCCTTGAGCATTGTATTTCTCTGTGTTCTGGTGTGGTGTAGTTTCAGAAGGTGTTTATCGAAATTTTGTGGTTTGCCAAAAGTGGTGTGTGTTCTTGAGGGGTTCAAGTAATCACTTTTGGTGTGTGTTTTGTAATGTAGGTTTGATTACATAGTAAATTCTCAGTGGTTAGATGAGGACTGGATGCAACTCTTAGTTAAGAGTGAACTAGTATAAACATCTTGTGTGAATCTTTCTATCCCTACACTCATTAAACTGTTTTAACTTTTTTTTTTCAAATTTGTTGGTATAAACAACCGGTTGTTTCGTGAAAACAACTGGTTGATTTTCGAGAATCAAGCTAAAAACAGTTTTCTATTTAGCTGTACAAATTTTAAATTGATTAATTATTCATTGCTTTTCACTCTACCTTCAATACATGTGAAAATCTTTCAAAAACAATTCACCCCCTCTTGTTTAAGGCCTATAATTCTAAAATTGTTTTCTTCAAAATAAAGTTGATCGACTCAGCCAGATTGGTTGTCATATGTCCCCACCATTGACCGTTGTTGCATGCCATACATCGTGGCTCTTTCCAGACAACAGGCTTTGTACCTCCTAGTTTGTAAATGGAGTGGTGGCAGGGTTCTTAACTTCCAAAATGTCCCTCACAATGGTCTACTGAGTATAGGTCTACGATTGACCACATACAAGGTGATCAGGTAATGGAAAAAAATATTCATTTGAAATTTCATTTAAAATTTTAAAATTCAATACAAATCTTATATAATAAGAATGCCTTACTACAGTTTAAATGGAATCCATACAAGGACTTCGAGGCATCCACCCCACTAGAAGCATATATGGATGCTGAACTTTGGACAACATGCACTCCTATTATTTTCTTTGCAATAGTGGAATGACATCAATATGAGAAAGTTCGGTTGCAATTTGGTCTGTTTCAAGAGGACCCAACCTCGCTTAACAACTTGGATAAAATACACAAAATTCACATGTGGGGATGATCTGACGAAAACTGGCAAACTAAACATGCAAAGTGGATAAACATGTGGAACAACCGTCACGAACTAAAGTTAACTGGTCATCCAATGCATGGACCTTTGTTACACAGTAGAGAATACATGGAATGGTACATGGAAAATTCAATATATTTCTTGTCAATGCCACAGTTACTAAATGATCCACGCACACAACAAAAGCCCCCATCGAAGTCCACATTCCCAGTTGCAACTAATTACAACAATGAACAACATGATGCTTGTACCGTCCCATCCCCGGGCGTTGACCAAAGGTCAAAGTCAACACATGGTGGGACCCCTCGAGGGACCCAAGAAAGAAAGTCAACAGATTGACCGCTTGAGGCATCGCCAGGTTAAGGCGTCGCCAATAGGGGGCGTCGCCTTGCTGAGGCGTCGCCTAGTAAAGGCGTCGTCAAGTTAAGGCATCGCCAAGCAAAGGCGTTGCCGGGTTAAGGCGTCGCCAAGATAAGACATCACAAAGAGGCCTCGGGCCTCGACAGTTTAGAACAGTAACAGAGAAAAGAGAAAGGCGGCTTCAAGGCCATAGTTCTAGTACCAGTAGGGGGGTAACCTAACTCGTGAAGTACCCACGCCACCGCTGGGAGACCCTGGGACAGATACGACCCATGAGAGGGCCACGTCCAGGGGAGAACCACGTGCGTGGTACGAGAGAAAGGTAGATACACTCCCAAGGTGAGTGACTAAAAGCTGGGGCGCATGAGTTGGCACCCAGAAAGTCACCCCCTTTGCCAGATGCACTTCGAAGAAAGAGGAATCACACAATGGAATAACCCTAAGTTGGGTTACGGCGGTGTGAGGCCCTCTACGTAGAATAGCGATCAAGTCAGAAGAACACGTGGCAATAAGCACACAAATACCAATATTTGCGTTTATGTATCAAATGTTTCAAGGCACATTTTTATACGCTTTCAATGCGCTTTAACGCGCTTTAAAATGCGGGAGGTGTATAAAAAGGGGGGCCTTAGTTTTGACCTAATTTTCATAGTTTACACAGAGCACAAACCCTAGTCGTTTCGCTGCGTACCCACTGTGCGCACTAGACAATCAGGGCAACAGAGTTTTAGCCATTCAGTTATTTTTTACCACCTTCAGAGCATTCGTTTTACGGTGTTCCGGCATGGAGGTGTGTCACCTTTGATGTTTCTCGCTAGCTGACTTCATCGTCGAAGTGCAAACGGCCGCGAGGGCGCCCCTTTTGTTCACTTCCTTTTCAGGTATCACAGACGGAGCAGAACGAAGGTGCCCTAGCTCCCAAAGACGAGCCACACGCAAAGACGATCTCGGTCAACCGGCGGGAACATTTGGCGACCACCGTGGGGCCGATATAAAACATCAGTCCCACCACCCAGTTTTCCAGTTCCAGTTGCAGTTTTTCTCTCGCGATTTTACCAAAGAAGAATTGGTGCAGTTTCACCGATTTCTTTGGTTGAGTCGTTGTACGCTCACGTTCGTTCGAATCCAAGTCTTTACCCTTTGAAGTTGCACGAGAGGTAGGAGCGGTTTCAAATGATGAGATCCACGAGACAAGGCGCGACGCGCGCTGAGAGTGAAGAGATGACCATGCAACAACTCATGTGTATGATGCAGGGGTTACAACAAGCAATGGCAGCGTCGAAGGTGGAGCAAGAACGCATGCAGCCAGATCTCGCTGCGTCCCAGGCGAGAAACGAAGAGCTCCACCGTACAAACGAGGAGTTGAGCCGCGGGCGGCGCAACATAGACGAAGCTGAGGCTGTCACCCCACCAAGAGAATTCTTAACGCCGTTCTCACAAGCGATCCTAGAGACAGCAATTCCCAACACGTTCACGGGGCCCAAAGCAACCTTCACAGGGATGGAAGACCCTGAGGTGCACCTCACTGCGTTCTACACGCAGATGATGCTGGTGGGCGGTTCTAATGCTGTAAAGTGCAAGCTCTTCATGAGCACGTTGACTGAGATGGCCATGGACTGGTTCATTAGCCTCCCAGAGGGTCACATCACATCTTTCGCGGCTATTCCGAGAGCAGTACCTAGCCAACAGGGCCCCACCCCCAGTTTCATACGACCTTTTTGACGTGAAGCAGTATCAAGATGAGACCCTGAAAGAGTACATAAGCCGTTTTGGGGCGCAGGTGGTGAAGGTGGGTACCACAGACGAACCCATGATTGTGTACGCATTCAGGAAAGGGGTGAGTCTTGGGCCTTTCAGCAAGACACTCTTTCGTGACCGCCCCAAGACTTTCGCTGAGATAAGGCGTCGTGCAGTAGAGCACATTTCCTCTGAGGGTGAGGTGTACGAGAAACGCCCAACTGTTGCGCCCGCGCGCCCGAAAGCGCATATACGCGCGCAACCTGCTAGGGTCCACGAGGCCACGACAGAGAGGGAGAACCAAGACAGGAAGTTGCCCTACGAGGCAAGAAGGACCCAGCCCAGGGGTCAAGCAGAGAGAAAGAGAGAAGGACGTAAACCGTTGAGGCACAACTTTGTGGTATAGCTTAAAGACCTCATCGTTGTGCCCAACATAGTTGACAGGTTGAGGCCACCAGCGAAGTCTGATAAGGTAGTGGGACCTCACAAAGATTCGTGGTGCGAGTTCCATGAGGCATTCGGGCACCATATTAACAATTGCTTAGCACTGGGCTATCAGTTGGATGAGCTCGTGAAGAATGGGTTCCTGAAAGATTATCTCGCTGGGTCTACTACGACCACAGTCCCGACGGTACCAGAGGAAGGTCAGGCGCATGAGATGCCAGTTCATGGGGAGGTTCACACCATTTCTGGTGGCTTTTCCGGAGGAGGACCCACTGCCTCTCAACGTAAGAAATATGTGAGGTCAGTGAGTTCAGTTGCTGAGGAGTTTTCGGATGACCCGTGGGAGTCGGACCTCGTTTTCACAAGGGCTGACCTGCGGGATGTCGTCCCACACGATAATGACCCCGTGGTCATTTCAGTAGTCACAGCAGGAAGAAAGGTACACAGGGTTCTCGTCGACCAGGGCAGTTCTGCAGACGTCATGTTTTTGTCGACCTTCAACAAGCTACAGTTATCCCCTGACCTGCTGAGGCCCTATACTGGATGCTTGTATGGGTTTGCAGATAACCAGGTGGAGGTACATGGCTATCTGGAGCTGAGGACGACGTTCACTGATGGAGCGGCGTCCCGTACTGAGAGCATTCGGTACTTGGTGGTAAACACCAATTCAGCCTACAACATTTTATTAGGCAGACCAACGCTGAATAGGTTAAGAGCAGTATCCTCCACGCACCACATGAAGATGAAGCTACCAGATCTTAGTGGCAAGGTAATCGTAATCAAGTCAGATCAGGAAGAGGCCCGAAAGTGCAATGAAAATAGCCTGAAGACAAAGAGAGGCGTGGTCATGGTAATAGAACGATCGCCCATATCAGATTCGCAAATGGAGTTGGAACCATTCGAAGAAGCGACGCCCGCGGAGTCCATGCCTGTCGAGGCTACACCCGCAGGGGCAACGCCTATAGAAGACGTACGCTCAGAAGGAAGATGTGGTCACGCCTCGCCAATGGAAGAGGTATGCGAAGAGGCCTCACCCATGGAAGAAGAGTCAGAGGAGGTGATGCCCGACGCATTCGATAGGGCGACACCTATAAAAGAGGACCACATGAATGACTCTCGTGCAGAGAGCGTGCAGAGTGAGCAACCCCAACCAGGAGACAACGTCGTGGAAAGGCAGATAGGGGGTAAGGTGTTCAAAGTAGGACGCTTCTTGAGCCAGGAAGAACAAGAAGAGGTAGCTGCAGTGATCTCGCGCCACCTAGATGCATTCGCGTGGACTGTGGCGGACATGCCGAGCATCGACCCAGATTTCTTGTGCCACCATCTTACCATGGACACCAGGGTTCGCCCTGTGCGGCAGAGAAGGAGAAAGTTCAACTAGGAACGATGCCTCGTCGTTAAAGAAGAGACGCAGAAGCTGTTAAGTGTCGGACACATAAGGGAAATACAATACCCTGAGTGGCTGGCCAATGTAGTTCTGGTAAAGAAGGCAAATGGGAAGTGGAGGATGTGCGTCGACTTCACAGACTTGAACAAGGCGTGCCCGAAAGATTCGTATCCGCTGCCCAACATTGACGCATTGGTGGATAGCGCCTCGGGCTGTAAGATGCTGAGTTTCTTGGTCGCATTCTCAGGTTACAATCAGATCAAGATGCATCCAAGGGATGAGAGTAAAACAGCGTTCATGATGGAGACATGCAACTACTGTTACAAGGTGATGCCATTTGGGTTGAAGAATGCAAGCGCCACCTACCAAAAGCTAATGGACAAGGTCCTTGCGCCTATGTTGGGAAGGAACGTGCAGGCCTACGTAGATGACATGGTGGTGACCTCCCACGAGAGAGGGCAGCACGCAGCGAATCTAGAAGAGCTGTTTGCTACCATATCAAAGTATCGTCTCAAATTAAACCCAGAAAAGTGCGTTTTTGGTGTGGAGGCAGGGAAGTTCTTGGGGTTTATGCTCACCGAGAGGGGGATAGAGGTGAACCCCGATAAGTGTGCAGCTATCATCGCCATGAGAAGCCCAACATCAGTTAAAGAAGTCCAACAATTGATTGGGAGGATGACAGCTTTGTCAAGGTTCGTGTCTGCTGCAGGGGAGAAGGGCCACCACTACTTCCAATGCCTCAAGAGGAATAGTCGTTTTGCATGGACAGATGAGTGTGAAGTAGCGTTTCTCAAATTAAAGGAGTACTTGGCGACACCACCTGTGCTTTGCAAGCCACAAGTAGGCGTCCCATTCCGATTATACTTTGCGGTAACAGAGTGGGCCATTAGCTTTATGCTGGTCCAGGAGCAAAACCAAGTACAGAAGCCCATTTACTTCGTAAGCAAGGCCTTGCAAGGCCCAGAATTGAGGTACCAGTCGCTAGAGAAGGCAGCATTAGCGGTGGTGTTCTCAGCCAGAAGGCTCCGCCATTATTTCCACAGTTTCACAGTGGTGGTGATGGCGAACCTCCCCATCCAGAAAGTACTTCAGAAGCCAGATGTAGCGGGGAGGATGGTTCGCTGGGCGGTGGAGCTGTCAGAATTTGACATCCAGTATGAACCCAGGGGATCTATCAAGGGGCAAGTCTATGCTGATTTCGTGGTGGAGCTCTCACAGGAGGAGACGCCCCAGAGGTAGAGTCGGGGTCAAAGTGGATGCTCTCAGTGGATGGGTCCTCCAACCAGCAGGGGAGTGGCGCTGGAATAATCTTAGAGGGACCTAACGGAGTGTTGATCGAGCAAGCCTAACGCTTTGCTTTCAAAGCAAGCAATAACCAAGCGGAGTATGAGGCGTTGATTGCTGGGATGCTTTTGGCTAAAGAAATGGGTGCTCAAAGCCTTTTGGAAAAGAGTGACTCACAATTGGTCACAGGGCAAGTAACAGGGGAGTACCGGGCAAAGGATCCACAGATGGCCGCATACTTGAGGTACGTCGACATGTTGAAGGGAGCCTTCGCCGCGTTTGAGCTGGTGCATGTCCCTAGGGAGCAAAATGCCAGAGCTGACCTGCTTGCCAAGCTGGCCAGCTCAGGCAAGGGGGAAAGGCAGAGGACTGTCATCCAAGAGACCCTCAAGACGCCGCGAAAGTTTGTGGCAGACAACAGGGTGGATGTCCTTCGCGTTAGTGCAGCAAGAGGAAAGTCAAGGAGCCATCGCTCTTTGTGTCAAGATAGGGCGAGGGCACCTTGCATCAGTACTTACGCAACCTCGCCGGAAGGAGAGAAGGGCATACGGGTATGCACCTTGGAGGAAGGAGACACCTGGATGACCCTTTACAGGCGATACCTCGCGGATGGGATCCTCCCAGCGAAACCAGAGGAAGGCAAGAAGGTGAAGAGGAACGCCGCAAGGTACACCTTAGTGGATGGGATATTATTCAGACATGGGTTTACGCACCCTATCCTGACGTGCGTAAGTGGCGACGAGTGCACCAGAATAATGGTTGAACTCCACGAAGGTATTTGTGGGACCCATGTGGGAGGAAGATCCTTGGCATCCAAGGTGATACGTGCAGGTTTTTTCTGGCCGACGGTAAGAGAAGACTGCGTTCGATACGCCCAGAGCTGCAAGCAGTGTCAGATGCACGCTGACTGGCACAAGGCGCCGCCAGAGGAACTGAGATTCATACACAGCCCATGGCCTTTCCACTGGCGATAAGGCAGATGAAGTACTTAATCGTTGCCATCGAGTACTTCACCAAGTGGATAGAGGCTGAACCAGTGGCACAGATCACTGCGCACAAGGTACAACACTTTGGGGTGCTGAGGCGTCTCATTTCAGACAATGGCACCCATTTTGCGAGCCAACAGTTGGGGAAGCTGTGTACAAAAGTAGGAATCAAGCAGGTGTTTGTGTCAGTCGAACATCCCCGGACGAATGGGCAGGTCGAGTCAGCGAATAGAGTTTTGTTGAGAGGTCTGAAACGCAGATTAGAGAAAGCTAAAGGGGCGTGGGCAGAAGAAGTGCCGAGGATTGTGTGGGCTTACCACACCACGCCCCAATCTTCCACCATGGAGACGCCTTTCAGCCTAGTGTATGGGTCGGACGCCATGATCCCAGTGGAGATCCACGAGAGCTCGCCCCGTTTCCTAGGCTTCGTGGCAGAAGAATCCAACGAGGAAAGAAAAGTGAACTTGGATCTGATAGACGAAGCCAGAGAAAAGGCGAGAATAAAGGTTGAGGCTATGAAGAGAAGAGTGGAACCTCAATACAACTCTAAGGTGAAGCTGCGATAATTCCAGGTTGGTGATCTAGTCATGAGGAAGGTTCACTCTTACGAATTGGAAAACAAGTTGTCTCCCAAGTGGACTGGATCGTTCAGAATAATAAAAGTCAAGGGGAATGGTTCATATAAGTTAGAGACTCTTGAAGGAGGCCCCATCCCACATAGCTGGAATGCGGCGAATTTAAAGTTTTATTTCAGTTGAAGTTTTGTAAAGGGGACACTCTTTTTCCCTCTCGGGGGTTTTTTGATGAGGTCACCCAAATAAAGAAAAGAGAATTTTAAGATATTCCTGTCTTAGTTTTTCCCTCTCATGTAAGATCAAAAATTAAAGAAACAAAGACAAAGATTCAAGGCGTCGCCAAGATGAGGCGTCGCCAAGATAGGGCGTCGCCAAAATGAGGCATCGCCAAGATAAAGCGTCGCCAAGATAAGGCGTCACCGTGACTAGGCGTCGCCAGAAGTAGGCATCGCCAGATAAAGAAGCGAAGGTCAAGTTCAAAACGAGAAATCAGGTGCGTTAAGTATAAGTTAAAGTCCGGGAGCCTAGTCCTTGAGCAGGGGTTAAGGGATTCCTTCGGGACGCCCCATCCTCAGGTATGAATAGCTAGCCCCGGCATCAGATATTAAACATAAGTTAGAAATCCAGGCGCCTAGTCCTTGAGCAGGGGTTAAGGGATTCCTTCGGGACACCCCCTCCTCAGGTATGAATAGCTAGCCTCGGTATCAGATGTTATATGTAAGTTAAAAACCTGGGTACCTAGTCCCTGAGCAGGGGTTATGGGATTCCCGCGGGACACCCCCTCCTCAGGTAGGAACAGCTAGCCCCAGCATCTGATGTTTAGACACGCTGTCTTGGTGTTTTTAGACACCCAGAGGACGATACGACGCTGATGTGGTAGGCCTCTCCTCAGGTGTGGGCACCAAGCCCAAAGAAGTAAGGGCTAAGTCGCCTTGGCGTTTTAGACACCCCATGGACGGTACGACACTTTGTATAAGCCTCTCCATGGGCGTGGGCCCTAGAGCGCGACTTTTATCCCAAGTATTTATGCGACACTGAGGACACCCAAACCAGGTCTCTCCTCGAGCGTAGATACCCAGTACAGGTAGGATAAGTCCTCCATGACTTTGAGCGATGTCGAGGCCACAAAAGAATAGATAAGTCCTCCTCGCCCTCGAGCGATGTCGAGGCCAAAAATGAAGAGACTCCCCTTTTCATCCTAAAGCGATGAGAAAGTCAGTACTGCCTACGGCTACGAGTGCCTCGGGCCCAAGAAAGGTAAGTAAAAAGCAGGTTGAAGATTTTACAAGTTCAGAGGGAAAAAGAAATTCGAAGATGAAAAAGAAGAAGCGTAGGAGCGTGAGTCATTAAAGTGTGTGCCTCACACCTTAAGAAGAAAGAATGAGAGGGAAAGTCACGTGCTACCTAAAGAATTGAGGGCAAAACAACGAATAAATGCATCGAAGACAAGCACCAGTAGTGCCTTCGATATAGAACGGAAAGCAGAAACAGATAAAAGTGTAAGAGAAGTTAGAAAACGAGAACGTGAGGCTCAAATTCGAGAAAGCATTTAAGCAAATTCAAAAAGTTATAATTACAAACGAGGTTCATGGCAAGTACAAAAGGTAACCATATATACATCAAATATGTCGTTGAAGGTGCAAAGTAGAGGCTATTCCCTAGAGGCCTCTAATGGCACGATTTCCCCACCAACCACCTCGTTCAGAGGGTTACACTTGGAGATGTCGATGCCTGGGTTGGCACAAGCCGCTTGGACGAAGGCCTCCGCAAACCCATCCGCGAACCTAGCGGCGGCCTCCTCGACCAGCTTCTCCTCAGCAACCTTGAAGTTGGCGTTTTGAGTGGCCATCTCGTGGTCCTTAGAGGCCAAGGTAGAAGTTAGCTCTTGGACTTTGGTTTGGAGGGTGGCGCTCTCGGCGGCTAGTCGAGAGCATTCGCTAGTCTTTTCCTCGAGCGCAGCTTCGGTTCTTCCCAGTGTTTGCTCCCGATCAACACACTGGTTCTCAAGTTTCTTTTGCTACGCCTTGGAGGTTTCCACCGCCGCTTCAAGATCAGCAATCTTCGTTCGAAGGGGCACCACCTGATTGAGGAGCTCAGCATTGGCTTGAGCCACCTCATGCAACCGTTTGTTGGCCTTCTCTTTTGCTTTTTGTGCCACCCTCAGAGAAGTTTTGTACGCTTCCTCTTGGCGTCCCCAGTGGGTGGCTAGCCTCTCCTTCAGAGAGGTAACTTCCTTCTCCAGCACTTGGAAGGAAGAGGCTTCAACGGCCTTAGCCCTGGCCTGTGCATGCCAGGTGTGGGTGCAGGACATGAAGGCGCCCATGTAGTAGTAGATGCTTTCTTTTTGGGGCCCTTCAGCCTGGCCCCGCGAGGACGCCCTGCCCAAGAAGCCCCTCAGTGAGTCTTGCATCGGGAGTGGAAGTTCTGGGGCAGGTGGGGGGACGGTTGAGGAATCAGCTTCAACACCACCCTCCAAGGCCATTGGTTGAGGAGGGGAAGTGGCACTTGGAGGGTCCTCCCTCAGAGATTCGGCACCATGCGAGGAAGAGGTGGCGGAAGTAACTTGCTGAGGGGGATGCTGGGTTCTTTGTCGTTTGAAGACTTGCCCCTCAGCGGAGTCTTCATCGTCAGAAACCACCTCCACTACCCTTTTTCCCTTGTCAAGGGGGGCTGAGGGAGCACCAGCCGCGGCCAGCGCAAGAGGCATGACCGCAATAGGAGGTGGTGAGCTTGGAGTTTGATTGGGAGAAGGTTGGATTGATGGAGTTGATGGTGTCGTGGCAGACTAAGGGTGAAGGTTGGGAGAAGATGGGGGGGGGGGGGGGGGGGAGGGGGTGGGAGGGGGGGGGGGGGGGGGCCACCATTGGGGTGTGGGGGGGGGGGTGGAGAAGGAGGGGGGGGGGGGGGGGGGGGGGGGGGGGGGGGGGGGGGTAGCAGAGGTTGAAAGGGGAGACGCCGAAGCCCCATCATTGGACTTCAGGACGTGAGCCAGTCTCAGCCTTCGTTGTCTGTCCATTTTAGATTCTGCACCAAGAGGATAAACATAGTAAAGGTTAGGCACAAGTTAGGTTACCACACCAAAGGAATAGATAAATCATACATCAAGCAAGAGCCAAGCAGAAGCAGAGAATGGAAGGTTATAAGGGGAAGCTCTCGTACTTATGTATGTGGCTAGAGCCTCAACATTTTACTCTAGACTTATCAGGGTGGCGGTGTCGAAGCCCCCCGCGCTAGTCAGAATTTGACAGGCCTCTCGATCATTCGAGGGCAACTCGTCTAGGGATTTGGGCTTTACGGTCTTCACCTCCTTCACCCAGTACAGTGGAAAGCCGTCGAGGGCAGAGGGGTCGAAGTCGGAGCAGCAAACCTTGAAGAACTTGCCCTTCCACCCCTTAAAGGATTGCTGGAATAGAGTCAGGAGGACCCTTCCAGGGATGTTGCTGAGACTCACCCAGCGGCTCTTCCCCTGTTTCTTCACTTCGAAGAAATGTAGGAAGATGTCGACGGAGGGTGCGCGCCCGAAGAACCCGCACAATACGTCAAAGGTCTTGACGAAGGCCTAGCCGTTGTGGTGCAGCTGAGCTGGGGCGATATTGATCTCCGTTAGCAGTTCCCTCTCAAACCTGGAAAAGGGCAAGCGTATCCCTATACGCTTGAAGACCACTTGGTAGAAATAGAAGAAGGGGACCCCGTTGTTGGCCCGCTCATCCCCACATACAGGCTCCCCTAGGGTACAAGGGAGCACTGCAATGTCGTCATCGTGCCTTTTCGCGAAGGCACGATGAGCGTAGGTGCTTGACTCTCCTACGTGATCCCTCCAAGCTTTTGAGGAGACCAAGCTCGAGCACTCATCGAGCAGCTCGTCTGGAGCCCATGTGTAAAGGGCCCTATGGTTGACTCTGGGGGGTGGAGGGTTGGTCGTTGTTTTAGTACATGCCATTGATGAAGAAACTGAAGAATGAAGAGGAGAAAAGGTTCAGCAAATAAGGTTAGGAAGAAAAGGGGGAAGAAGCCCTAAGAAAGCCCCTACCCACGAGAAACCCAGAGAGAAGGGGAGGATGAGGAAGTGTGGGGAAGAGGGGAAGAACATAGAGAAATGCAAGAAAAATAAACAGTCCCAGGCAGTTATGAGATCAATACAGTAAAGTGTAAGTAGGATCGGAGTAGAAAAACCATACCTTTGTGGTTGGAAGTGAGAAAGACGCGAGCTTTCGCAAGGAGGAAGAGCGCAAGAGATGCAGAGGTTACAGAAAAGATGAACAGTAAGAAGAAATGCAAAGAGTGAATGAAACAGTGGTTTGAAGCGCGCGCGTTTTGAAAGATGTAACGTTAACTCGAAGCGCTAACGACACTCATCCCCGGCCATAGGATCATGCCACGTGTCGAAAGATAAGCGCACAACTTAAAACGTCACATCCTCAGTGTAGAGAACGTCGCGTCAGGTGCTCAGAGAGTGTCACGTCAACTGTGCAAAGGAATGTCACGTTAGCAAGAATGCCACGTGGATAATGGGGCGAGGACTTAGTCTTTTCGCTGAGACAAGTGTCAGCTCAAGACTGGGGGGCTTGTGTACCGTCCCATCCCCGGACGTTGACCAAAGGTCAAAGTCAACACATGGTGGGATCCCTCGAGGGACCCAAGAAAAAATGTCAACAGATTGACCGCTTAGGCATAGCCAGGTTAAGGCGCCGCCTTGCTGAGGCGTCGCCTAGTAAAGGCGTCGCCAGGTTAAGGCATCGCCAAGCAAAGGCGTCGCCGGGTTAAAGCGTCGCCAGGATAAGACATCGCAAGGAGGCCTCGGGCCTCGACAGTTTAGAACAGTAACAAAGAGAAGAGAAAGGCGGCTTCAAGGCCATAGTTCTAGTACCAGTAGGGGGAAACCTAACTCGTGAAGTACCCACACCACCGCTGGGAGACCCTGGGATAGATACGAACCATGAGAGGGCCACGTCCAGGGGAGAACCACGTGCGTGGTACGAGAGAAAGGTATATACACTCCCAAGGTGAGTGACTAAAAGCTGGGGCGCATGAGTTGGCACCCAGAAAGTCACCCCCTGCGCCAGATGCACTTTTTAGAAAGAGGACTCACACAATGGAATAACCCTAAGTTGGGTTACGGCGGTGTGAGGCCCTCTACGTAGAATAGCGATTAAGTCAGAAGGACAGGTGGCAATAAGCACACAAATATCAATATTCGCGTTTACGTATCAAATGTTTCAAGGCACATTTTTATAAGCTTTCAATGCGCTTTAGCGCGCTTTATAATGCGGGAGGTGTATAAAAAGGGGGCCTTGGGACGTTTGAAGAGGAGGAGTTTTGACCTAATTCTCACAGTTTGCACAGAGCACAAACCCTAGTTGTTTCGCTGCACACCCACTGTGCGCACAAGACAATTAGGGCAACACAGTTTTAGCCATTCATTTATTTTTTACCACCTTTAGAGCATTCGTTTTACGGTGTTCCGGCACGGAGGTGTGTCACCTTTAATGTTTCTCGCTAGCTGACTTGATCGTCGGAGTGCAAACGGCCGCGAGGGCCCCTTTTGTTCACTTCCTTTTCAGGTATCACAGACGGAGCAGAACGAAGGTGCCCTAGCTCGCAAAGACGAGCCACGCGCAAAGACGATCCCAGTCAACCGGCGGGAACAATGCTTATCGACATTTATTTGCAGAAGCAACAGGTTATTTTCAGCCACTACAAGAACCTTACCGACATTAGTACGCAGTTGAAAAATTCAATACACCTCAACCATAACCTGTAATGGACGATAGAAGACAATCATTTGCGTCTAGTTCAACTGATTTCTTATCTAACTTGTTTGGAGCGAATCTGAGTATACCACCTTCTGCTAATGATTACATGCAATATATGCATCCAACACACTTGTACAATGAAGCATGAAGTTCTTCCAATGCATTCAAAATGAATAAGCACCCCCACAATTTATATCCAATGACCAACCAAAACCATAACAATCATAATCACCACGATGCAACGCACCACGTAACAGACGTCGTCGCCACGGTGGAACTGGTCACCATTTTGGAGACTAATATATTCTCATGACACTAAAGTTATTGTTTACAAAAATTTAAGTTATTAATAAACAACTTCAATTTCTCATCTCAATATTATACGTGTTTCCATTACTAATTAATACTAATTGACTTTGTTTATTTTATAATTATGTATTGTATTTTATACTTCAAATTAACAAGATTAGATCATCAATAATAATTAAAAAAATACTAATTTATGTTTATAGATTCAACTTTTATGTTGTTGTAGGTTTTAATTTTTTATTTTCTTCATTCTTTAAAAAAAAAAATTTAAACTAAACATTTTTAGTTTATTACTTTTTCTTTTGTAAAAACTCATTTCTTTTTTCAATAGTTATATTTCTAAGTTTTTAAACATTACAAATATTTCTTTTATTTTTACAACCAATACATATTTTTAATGCATCCAAAATTAAAAATATCAATTCTTTTTAATTTATTAATTCCTTTTTATTTTCAACCAAATAATAATGATAACTTTAATTTTAAAAAGATATAACAACTAATAATTTTATAATTCTGGATAATGCATCCACCAGAGAGTTCATTCCGGATAATGCGTATATCAAAATCAAAAAAATACATATTCAAATTATGATCACTTACTGGACCACACTCATATGTTCCACTCTACTCCAATGCAGGAAATAAAAAAATTAAGTTCGTACAGGTCACCCACCACCGGAAAACCCACATCTCTTTTACTATAACACTAGAAATAAGAAATAAAAATTGGAAACTGTCCCCAAATTTCGGTCTATCAGCAACCAATTCTCACGAACATTCAGTCACTGCATAATTAATTCTAGATGAACATTCATACGCCAAAGTCGAAAATTGGAAACCAGATTTTGAACATCCAACGGAAAACCAAAATCATTTTCACTCCAATATTGAAAATAAGAAATAAAAATCGAAAATCGTCCTCAAATTTCGGCCCACCAGTAACCAATTCCAATGAACATTCAATCGCCACATAATTAATTTCGGATGAACATTCATACGCCAAAGTCAAAAATTGAAAGTCGAATTTTGATCATTCACCGAAAAACTAAAATCTCTTTCACTCCAATACTGGAAATAAGAAATAAAAATCGCCCCAAAATTTGGTCTAGTAACCAATTTCCAAGAACATTCAGTTATCGTATAATTAGTTTCAAATGAACATTCATACGCCAAGGTCAAAATTATATTTTTCACAGATTGAATTTCGATCATCCTCCAAACTATTTTCTGCTCATGTTTATTATTATAGAAAACAAAACACTCTTAGAATTCGATTATCTGAAAAGCAAATTCTAAGAGGGATTTTTTTTTGGGAATAGAAAATGAAGGTAAGAATTCAGTTCATGGGGAACCGAATTCTCATCATGGTCAAAAAGAATACTAGAAGGGAAAATAAATAAAATAGTGTTAGTTGGGGATTTAAAATTAAAAACATTGTTATTTGAGGAAAAAAGTTTTTCTTTTTTTCAACTATCTTCATATAGTAGTACCATTACATCACACCATTGCTCCACATGGTTTGGTGACTTCAGACCATGTGATATTTGTAATATTTTTGACCTTATAGTAGCAATTTTGTAATATTTTTTACCTTTATATAGACGATTCTAGACAGAACCATCGTTAAATGAGTGCGCAGGGGCCAAACAAAGACGGTTCCATGAGGAACCTTCGTTACATGATTGTTCAAGGCCAAAACAAAGACGGTTCAAAGCAGAATCGTCCTTATATGGTTGTTATTTCTACTCTCGCGCGCCAATGCGCTATTCACTTGCTCTGTTCACTTCTTCACTCTGAAATCTTTGTTTCCCTACTTCTCTGCTCTTCACGAGAGTTGCGCACTAGTCACAACGCCCCTGCGCCCTCTTATTCGCCGAACCCATTCTCCCTTCAGGCCACGCCGAACCCATTCTCCCTCTGCCCCTGCGACGCCCACTCGCCAGCGTCGCCCAGACTGCGACTTCGTCTTCGCATGTTGCTGAGGCCGACAACGCTTTCACTCCTCCATTTCGCCAACAACCTCTGGGCGTCAGTTACCTCCGCACACCACCGCCGTTACTGCCCAACTATTACGCCCGCGAGGACTCCTGTGCGCGTCACTGCCCTAACTCAGTAGAATTCTTCCATTGTGCTGCCACTTGTGCTTTGCTCTATGTTCCCGCCGGTTGACCAGGGTCGTCTTTGCGCGTGGCTTGTCCTCGCGAGCTAAGGCACCTTCGTTATGCTCCGTCTGTGATACCTAAAAAGAAGTGAACAAAGAGGCGCCCTCGCGGCCGTTTGCACTCCGACGATCAAGTCAGCTAGCGAGAAACATCAAAGGTGACACACCCTCTGAAGGTGGTCAAAAATAACTGTGCTGGAATACTAAAACTGGGTTGCGCTAATTGTCTTGTGCTCACAGTGGGTGCGCAGCAAAATCAACTAGGGTTTGTGTTCTGTCTAAACTGTGAAAATTAGGTCAAAACTCGAGTCCCCTTTCAAATGACCCAAGGCCCCTTTTTATAGAGCTTCTGCATTTAAAGCGCGTGGAAGCGCATTTAAAGCGTATAAAAATGTGCCTTGAAACATTTGATACGTAAACTAAGTTAACGCGTACCTTGGCAAACTTTCACTGAAACCTTTAATGAGCATGTGTGCATTGCCATGTGCCCTTCTGACTTGATCGTTATTCTGTGCAGAGGGTCCCATAGCGCCACAACCCAACTTAGGGTTATTCCATTGTGTGGGCCCTCCTTCCTTCGAAGTGCTTCTGGCCCGTGGGTTGACTTTCTGGGTGCCAACTCATGCGTCCCAATCACTAGTCACTCGCCCTGGGGGTGTATCTACCTTTCTCTCGTACCACGCACGTGGTTCTCCCCTGGTCATAGCCCTCTCATGGGTCGTATCTGTATCAGGGTCTCCCAGCAGTGGCGTGGATACTTCACAAGTCAGGATATCCCCTACTGGTGCTAGAACTTATGGCCTTGAAGCCACCTTTCTCTTCTCCTTGCTACTGTTTTGGACTGTCGAGGCCCAAAGCCTTCTTGCGACGTCTTTGCTTGGCGATGCCTCTCTTGGGCGATGCCTTAGTGAGGCGGTGACTCGAGCGCTCAATCTGTTGACTTTCTTCCTTGGGTCCCTTGAGGGGTCCCACCATGTGTTGACGTTGATCTTCGGTCAACGCCCGGGGACGGGATGGTACACAAGCCCCACAATCTTGAGATGACACTTGTTTTAGCGAAAAGACTAAGGCTTCGCCCTATTGTCCACGTTGCATTTTGATGACATGTCACTTTCTGACCGGTTGACGTGACATTCTCGGCACCGCCGACGCGACGTACCTTCGAGGACTCTGACGATGTGACACTCTCTGAGCGAGAAAGGTGATGCCTTGGGTCGTACTTTAATCTCCTGACACGTGGCTCAATCGCACGGTGCCCATTTAGCGCCTTCTGTGCTTCAGTTGCAACGTTTAAGTCTTCGAAATCCTGCGCTTCGACTTACTGTTTTCACTCTTTCGCATTTCTTCATACTGTTCACCTTCTTTTCCAAAGAACTTTCTCTGCATTCTCTCTTCGCGCCTCCAACTTTCATTGTTCAGATCACTTAAAGGTATGGTTTTTCTTCTTTGACGACTCTTTTCCTTTACCATATTGCTGAACCCTTTTCTCTTCTTCAATCTTCAGTTTCCTCGTTAACGGTACGTGCCAAAATGACGGCCAACCCTCCTCCCCAGAGTTAATCATAGGGACCTTTACACATGGGCTCCGGACGAGCTGCTCGACGAATGCTCAAGTCTAGTTTCCACTAAAGCTTGGAAGGACCATATAGGGGATCCAAGCACCTATGATCATCGCGCCTTCGCTAAAAGGCACGATGATGATATCGCAGTGCTCCCTTGCACTCGAGGGGGGCCGGTGTGCAAGGATGAGCGAGCCAACAACGGGGTCCCCTTTTTCTACTTCTATCAGGTGGTCTTCAAGTGTGTAGGCGTGCGCTTGCCTTTCTCCAGGTTTGAGAGGGAATTGGTAACGGAGATCAATATTGCCCCAGCCCAGCTATACCCTAACAGCTGGGCCTTTGTCAAGGCTTTCGACATACTAAGCAGGTTCTTCGGGTGTGCACCTTTTGTTGATATCTTCCTTCATTTCTTCGAAGTGAAGAGACAAAGGAATAACCTTTGGGTGATTCTCAGCAACATTCCTGGGAGGGTCCTCTTAACCCTATTCCAGCACTCCTTCAAGGGGTGGAAAGGCAAATTCTTCAAGGTTTGCTGCTCCGACCTTGTACCCTCCGCCCTTGACGGCTTTCCTTTGTATTGGGTGAAGGGGGCAAAAACCCTGAAGTCCAAATCTCTTAATGTGCTGCCTTCGAACGATCAAGAGGCTTGTCGGATTCTGGCTAGTGTGAGGGGCTTTGACGCTGCCGCCTTGATAAGCCTAGAGCATAATACGGAGGCTCTGGAAAAATATATAAGTATGAGAGCTTCCCTTTATAACATTCTATTCTTTGCTTTTGCTGGATTCTTGCTTGATGCATGATTTATCTTGTCTCCTTGCGTAGTACCTTAGTTTGTGCCCGTCCTTTACTATGTTTGTCCTCTTGACGCAGATTCGAAGATGGACAGGCAACGAAGGTTGCGGCTGGATCAAGTGTTGAGGTCCAAAGATGGGGCCTCAACGTGGCCCCGCTCAACCTCCGGAGGCCCCTGAAGCGTAGCCTGATTTTGTGTTTCCCACAAACATTGGATGTGTGTAAAATTTCCTTTTGTTTAACTTGCAACTGCCATGAACCTTATCTGTAATTATAACTCTTGATTTATGCTTAAATGCTATCGCTTTATCTTTGCACACTTGTGTCTGCTTCTGCTTTCTTTGCTATATCGCGTGCGTTACATACTCCCCTTCATCATGTTCGACTCTAACTCTTTAGGTAACACGTGATCTCCTCTCCTACTCTCCCTTTTTAAGTCGTGAGGCGTACCCTTCCCTTGGTCTCTCCACCAAGAAACTTACTTGGCCTTCGTATCTGCGATGAATCTTTCTCATGAAAGCGTCGCCTGCTTCGTCATTGCCCAAAGGCAAGGAAGGATTTGGTCTTTACTAGGGCCTCAACATTGCTTAAAGGCGAGGGAGGACTATATTTGTTCCTCTCTGGTGCCTTAGCGACACTCGAGGGCGAGGAGGACTTATCTCACCTGTGCTGGGTGTCTACACTCAAGGAGGGACCTGCTCTGGGTGTTCTCAATGTGTCTAAATACTTTGGGACAAAAGTCGCGCTCTGGTGCCCACGCCCATGGAGAAATCTAAACCATAGTACCGTATCGTCCATGGAGTGTCTAAAACACCAGGGCAACTCAGCCCTTATCTTTTTGCATTTGGTGCCCACGACTGAGGAGAGGCCTGCTACCGCAACACCGTATCATCCTCAGGGTGTCTGAAAACACCGAGGTGTAACGTTCTAAACATCATACGCTGGGGCTAGTTGTTCCTACCTGAGGAGGGGGCGTCCCGAAGGAATCCCTTGACCCCTGCTCAAGGACTAGGCACCCAGATTTTAGCTTGCATCTATAGTCTGATACCGGGGCCAGCCATTCATACCTGAGGAGGGGCGTCCCGAAGGAATCCCTTAACGCCTGCTCAAGGACTAAGCGCCCGAGTTTTTAACTTATGTCTAGCATCTGACACCGGGGCCAGCCGTTCATACCTGAGGAGGGGGCGTCCCGAAGGAATCCCTTAGCCTCTGCTCAGGGACTAGGCTTCCAGATGTTAATTTATACTGATATCTGGTACCGGGGCTAGTTGTTCATACTTGAGGAGGGGGCATCCCGAAGGAATCCCTTAACACCTGATCAAGGACTAGGCTCCCGGATTTTAACTTATACTGATATCTGGCACCAGGGCTAGTTGTTCATACTTGAGGAGGGGGCGTCCCGAAGGAATCCTGTACCGCCCTGGTAGTCGGAAGTGATGACGTGGCTTCGAGCTATTATATAGGCGTCTTGGATGGGACACCTGGTTGGCAGAAGAGAAGGAAATCGGGGGGGGGTTCGTGTAGTCGCCAGTTATTAAGTTGGCGTGCTCCGATCTCCAGCACACCTAAACCGGCGGTCTCCGGGTTGAAGATGAAGTCGCCAGATGTGAACCCAGGCGACCAAGTGATTA
>Ga0123342_1004419_pt1 | contig 21478 bp, 11 predicted proteins | sample Turbeawhitnodule_FD_89960 | JGI IMG/M metagenome (GOLD analysis project Ga0123342, IMG submission 89960) | Root nodule microbial communities of legume samples collected from Mexico - Turtle bean Mexico white nodule | ecosystem: Host-associated > Plants > Roots > Nodule | place: Mexico: Nepantla...
TCAAGGTAAGTGCCTATTCCTTCTTGATTGTATGATTGTGTGAGAATCATGATATGATAAGATCTATTTGTGAACATAAATTGTATGTGTTCAATTTACGTTTATTCATGTTTTGACTTACATATTTATCCTTATAGACAATCATTCTTTCATCGCTCTGTTGATATGTTGATGACATTATGTTGGTTGGCAATAATCTTCAGGAAATCTGTCGTGTTAAAAATCATCTTCATAACTCATTTAGTATCAAAGACCTTGGTACTCTTCGCTATTTCTTGGGATTTGAGATAAGTCGTTCACCTTCTAGTATTGTTCTCAATCAACGAAAATATTGTTTAGATATTCTTTCTGATAGTGGTTTATTGGCTTACAAACCCTCATTTTCTCCCATGGAACCATCTTATCCTCTATCTGAAAGTGAAGGTTCATTACTTTTGAATCTAGGTGAATATAGAAGATTGTTTGGGCGTTTTTTATACACACTAGGCCTGAAATCAGTTTTGTAGTTCATAAACTCAGTCAGTTTATTTCAAATCCATGAGAACCTCATATGACAGGAGCTCTTCGTGTATTACAATATTTGAAAGGATGTCTGGTATTGGTCTATTCTTTTCCAGTAATAATCAAATTGTTATCAAAGCTTTTTCTGATTCAGATTGGGGAACTTGCATTGATTCTAGAAGGTTTATCACTGGTTATTGTGTGTTTATGGAAAACTCTGTAATTTCATGGAAGTGTAAAAAGGAGTCTACAGTGTCCAGATCTTCTTCAGAGGCAGAATATAGAGCACTAGCTTCACTTATTTGTGAACTTCAATGATTACAATATTTGTGTTGTGATTTGCATACTAATATTTCTGAATCTTTAGTTGTCTATTGTGACGATAAATCTGCTATATGCATAACAAAGAATCTCACGTTTCATGAGAGAACGAAACACATTGAAATTGATTGTCATTTAGTTTGGACTAAACTTCAAGAAGGTCTCATTCATTTAATCCAAGTTTCTTCCTCTATAAGTGGTTGATATGTTGACCAAACCTTTGCATCCTCGGTTATTTCGTGAGATCCAAGCTGAACATGAAAGATATACATGTTTCAGCTTGTGGGACACTATTAGATGATAAATATGATCTCATAATATTTTAGATTTTCAGTTGTAACTATTTTTTCAGTTGTAATTGTTTTATCAGTTATAACCATAAATTATAACTGCTCTATCAGTTTCTGTTATTTATTTTTATCTTTAATTTTTTTATGTGTTATATAAATATAGTACTTAATAATGTAAGTGTGTAACAATTATTGATTAATAAAATATATCATTTTCTTTTCTCCCTTTTCTCTTCTTTCTCTATAAGAGATATACAAAACTAATAGATACAATAGTTGAATTCAAAATCTTTTTCTAGCAACTGTGGGGTGAGTTTGAATTGGGAGGGATTCCCATAATTTCATGGGTTAGCAGGTCAGATTAATTGTTAGGGAAAATAAAGGTGGGTAGAAACTCATAGTTTTCTTTATTATCTCTTTGAAGGAATCACATTCATTAAATCAAATTAGAGAAAGGTATTGTACCAAGATATATTAAACTCACTAATATTCATATTTTAAAGGTTAATTTCGTCTACATAAATTATAAACACACAATCTCTCAGATATTATAGTTGAAGTAGATGATTGGAGAGTTAGGTATTGTGAAATTATTCATTATGATAATTAAAATGTCATATATCTAGTTGATCATCAAATTTACCATGAGAGGACGTAACACCTAAACATCAGATTGCATTTCGTGAAAGAAGTTACCGGGTCTAAGAGTTCTAGATCTTGAAAAAAAAATTCAACATAAGTGTTTAGAAAGTCCTTGCCAAGATCGAGGTTCAAACTATGTTTGAAGTTAGAATATTCTGTTTGAGGAAAAAGGAAATTGAAACTATAAGTTCTTATATGATTTGGAGTCAAGGTGAAGAACTGTGAAGATTGACTCAAAACAATGTACAACTGACCACCCATTGAAGAACTGACACATAAAAAATCTAATGTGACATCTAATTAAGAATGACATTAATCCCCAATCCAACACTCTAAATCATTCGTATTGTCAGATTAATATAAGACTAAGTACTTCGTCCCTACTGATTGAGGCTCATCCACGCACATGCTCAACCCAAACCCAAACTATATAAATAGGTTAGCATGAGACACGTAAATGATACATTCAATAACATTTATTACTCATAATTATATTCAAACTATTGAGAGTTGAAGTACTTTTTACATATACACAATATCTCCCTCTGTTCCGACTTAGGAGTGTAACCTTTCAAATGACATCATAAAATCAACACAACAAGATCAATTAAGGAATAAACATATTCAAACTGGTGTAAGAACATATAACTTGGAACAATTATCTCTTATACCCTGCTCACATAAACTCGTGTTAACAATTGTCTTTTATACTCTTCTCTCATAAAATTGTGATATACTTCTCAATCAAAATAAAAAACTTATCGAGTTAAGGTGACTTATCACATAGAATAAAAGTTTTACTTGTAATCGAAAGATCTCTCCATATATTTCTCTTTCAATAAATATGATATACCTTCTATGTGAGTGCACTAAAACTCTATAATTGAAGTAACAATGTTTCTCAGCATTACATATATAATTAACATAATCACATAATCTAAATTTTGTTAATCTAAATTTTGTTAACTAAAATTATATGTTGAAAATGTTTAGAGTTTAAAATTTAGGGTTTAAAAAAAATATAAAAAAGTATGACTTATATTTCATAACATACTCCAAATAAGTATCTCAAGTCCTTTGAGCATGCTATTTAACCAGATGAAATTAAACTAATTCATTCTAAACAGTATGAACAAAGACTCTTTACTCGTATCAAATTTGGTCAATCTCTATATCATTGCATTTGCATTCCAGATAGCAAGACTTCTCTTTGACATTTCATCAAACAGGTACTTGGCTCACTAAAGATTGCTCAATTTTGAAATCAGGAAAAACTGAAAGATCAAAATCCTTTTTCTATTTTTTGAATTTAATATTATTCTATAATATTTTTATTGAGGTGCCGGTTTTTTATTGAATGTGTCCAACGCATCTCATTCCCAATGATTCTCGACCTCCTTTTGTTTGTTTGTTTGAAGTTTTAGGTAAAAGTCAAAGCATCCGTTGTTGGGCTTCTTGTAGAATCGATTGGGCCTAATTCAAAACCAAAAGGATCTGTCATCTGTGTGTTGCACCGATAGCGTTCCCAATTTTCCGAAGAGGGAAAATGTTGATTCGACGATTACCTTGGTCGGCGATTTCTATTGCCGCACCATTTCCCTGTCGTTACGGTGGTTCCTATGGACTTTGCATTCCCGTTCGCAAGCCACTTAACTCTTCTCCCTACTCCTTCTGCTATAGCTCCGGCATCAATCTCCCTCCACAACCGGTAATTTCGTTTTCACGCCATGCATAGGGTTTTTTCGCTGTAATATTTCTTGCATAACTCACCGAATTTGAATTTCCACTTGCAGGGTCACGAAACGGATACTCGTCACTCGCAATCTCTGAAACCCGGTCTTTACCTCGTGGGAACACCGATTGGAAATCTCGAAGATATCACTCTGAGGTACGAAACATCTCACTCTATATTTTCCTCATTTCGGTTCGGCGTTTAAGTTTAACTCTGCATTTGTTTGACATGCACGCGCAGGTCTCTTCGCGTGCTGAACTCAGCTGATGTTATACTCTCGGAGGACACGAGGCACTCAGGGAAGTTGCTTCATCACTATAACATCAAAACGCCTCTCGTAAGTATCGACCAATAGCAACTTGTGATTACTTTCCAATTTGCGTGTTCTGATGCGCTTTTGTAGCTCTTCAGATGAGTTATCACAAATTCAACGAATCACAAAGGGAACAGGTTGTGCTGAGAAGGTTGAAGCAGGGTGATGTTGTGGCTCTTATAAGTGATGCTGGAATGCCAGGCATCAGTGATCCGGGTATGGAGTTGGTAAGTGTGTTTTTGCTTGCAAATTTATTGTTGTCGACGAGGTTTCCAAATTTTGCGGTGGCGAACACAGTTTCCTTAAATTTCTTGATAATGTGGAGAATTCCAACAAGTGCGTTTACAATTGCTGTCCCGACCACAATTTTTAACCATGTTGACAACAATAATTTTGCCAAGGCAATTGTAGTTGAGGACCTTTTTTTAGAACCTTAGTTGTGAATATCTCTATATGTTTCTTAAGTGCCTGTTTGGTGATGTAGAGGATTTCTTTAATATAAAATGCAGGCCAAATTGTGTGTTAGTGAGAATATCCTGGTTGTGCCAATCCCTGGTCCCTGTGCTTTGGTGTCGGCTCTTTCTGCTTCGGGTTTACCTACTGATGAATTTACATTCGGTAATGTGCTGAATTAATTGAATCTTTGCATTTATGGTATTTTGGGACCTAAAATGGCTTTTCTTATGTTTAATTTGCAGTTGGTTTTCTTCCTAAACATTCTGGTTCGAGAAGAAAAAGGCTTATGGTTTCAGCTGATCAAACTACTACACAAATATTTTACGTTCCTCCTCACAAGCTTTCTCAGTTCCTTGATGAGAGTTCTTCAATTTTTGGTGATGCAAGGTATTGGGAGTTAGCTTAAAAGTGGTGTACTGCTGTCCTCTTTAATTTTCCAGTTGGAGAATCATTTGTTTGCATTTTTTGCAATATATTAATAATTGATGTTCTGAACTCTGATCTACTTGTTTATTTTATCATTCAACTTTAGCATGAATTTTGACATCTTGTGCATTAAACTTTTTCAATAAACAGAAGGAAGTTGTAAAAGAAATAGTTTAAGTAAGTTTTTATTTTTTTATGCGGGAAGTAATTACTTTTTCTGCAAGACCTTGCGTTGGGCATTATAGGATCTCAGAGGTGTGGTTAGGGAATATTGAATCAGATTGGTTGACCCTTCAATTTGATGATATTGCAGGAAATGTGTTATTGCTCGGGAAATGACTAAGATACATGAGGAGGTACGTGTAGCATTTAACTTTCTGTAGTCACTACTGTTCCATAGGGATGACACTTGAATCTGTTTATCGGTTATCCCTCCAGTTCATCCTTAAATGGATCCAACCAAGCTACCAAATTATAGAAAATAAAAGTTAATGGATTGGATTGGATAGTTTGAGTAAATACATATTGGATGGCTAATGGCTATAACTCTAGTGGATCCGAAGTCTTGGAGAGCCAACCTTGCTTCGTCTGTTCATAACTTCAAATTCCATGAAATAAAAACAGGAAAATATATTAGAGAGGAAAAAACCAGGTTGTGAGAGCTATTGATCGAAGAGAAATGAGGAACCTTGGGAGAAAAACCAATACTGAAAAATCATGTGTGGAAAAGAAAGAGGAAGCTTCCAGAGGAAGAACACAGATTAGAAAAGAAAGAGGTAGGAGTAGTATGAGAGGAATGAAAGCAATTGATTAAAGAAAACTGAGGAACCTAACAGAGAAATCTGTTCAGAAAAATCTCTTGTAGAAAAAAATATGAAGCATTTCGAAAAGGAGCACAAATCTTGAAAAGAATGAGGTGGAAGTGTGAGAGGAATGAAAAAATCATCAGTGTCTCAGAAAAATTGAACAGGGCACTTGTGGAGAGGAAGAGAGATTGAGTGTGAGATTTACTATATGAAATGCATTCTTTTCAATTAACTATCATAATATTTCTTGTTATGGTTATTTTGAAGTTGTTGATTCTGCAATTATACTTCACTTAATTTGTAGTGATACAAATAAATGGGGACTTATGACACTTAATAGAAACCCAGCAGTATGCCTTTGTTAAATAGATTTTTGTTAGTAGTTAGCTTAATCGATATGCAGCATTCTTGCTCTCATGGTATTTTTTTAACTTAGACAGTAGATATTGCTTATGTAGTTTTGGCGTGGTACCCTGGGTGAAGCCCAGGAAGTATTTTCCCTCCGTCAAGTGAAGGGAGAACTTACTATATTGATTCAAGGGCAAGCAAATTCTAAAGTTGAACCTCCATCGGACATTGAGCTTGAGAGTGAACTAAGAGAACTGATTGCAAGTGGGGAGAGTCTTTCTACGGTAGTAACCTCCTTACGTTTGCGTGTGTTCAAATTTAGTTTAAACAGAAGCTTGATATATGGTTATATGTTATTTATAAGTCAAGGTAATGAAAATGGTTGTGGATTTAGACGCTGGTCCTGTGTGGTTGTGTGCTAAAGTGATCATCAATTTTCTCTAGCTTTAGAATTAAAAGAAATGGGGAATGAGGAAAAAAATATCCATATTATGACACATTCATTTTAAACTGAAGATGGTGGTTGCCTTTTTTCTCTTTCTATTAGTTGATGTTGTCACATCATTTTTTGTGAAAAAGATCATGCTCAGCTCTGCTAAGAAAACTTCACTCGTATATCTCTTTCTCTCTGTTTTACTCCCTTAGAATTGAATTTAATCATCCTTAAAACTATCTAATTTACGTGGCAATTAATTTATTGAGTAGTCACAGTTAATTTCAGTATTTGTTTGATGTGTATTCCAACACATTTGTTTGTTAAGTTCAACTGCTGGGTCTGTAATAGGCTGTCAAGTTGGTCACCGGCAAAACATCAGTGAGTAGGAAAACTATATATTCACTTGCGTTAAGGAAGTTTGGGAAGCAACTTGAAGTGGAAGATGATTCAAATTAGCGTTTGTGGATTATTTCTGCAGGTAGGTTTGATATTTCTTTGCTGGTGTTTCATTGGTTACCATATTTTAGTTGAGTTATTCTTCTATTAAAGCGTATATGATCTTATTGTTAACAGCGAAAGAGATTCTCTGCTCAAACTTTCAACCAGTATGGTGATGGGTTTCCTTCTATAGTGGAATGAAATGATTTACCCCTGCTGTTGGAGCACTATTACCGATCATATTAAGAATGGTTGGGCTGGTATACCAAGTCTCCACGTTGTATTCTTCTCTACTAAGGTCTGGTCTTCATGACACAACAAAATTGATTGTAAATGTCTACTCTGGGCAAGATGGCTGGGTTGGGTCGTGCTGGCGAGGGAAATGAATGGCAAAGCTGAATTACATATTTGCTTTAGCATCTGGCGCCAATTTTATCAGGATTCATTTTACTATTTTTGCACATATTCCATCCTTAATCCATGGAAGAAAATCCTCTCCAGTTTTGAATAATTTGGATGAAATCTCAGCCATTGTTTTATTTTAATATTTGACAAGTAAAACATTATGTAAGGATTTCTGTTTCTTATTCCACCCATTTTGTTTTCGTGTTCGAGCCATCTGCGTTCATATGATAACTCCTGCCTGGGCTAGCAGCTTCTGTTTTCCTATTTTTGTTAAAAACTGTTTCACTTTTGCTATGTGTTGAGCTGGGTTGATATTATGGTTTTTGAGTAGTATCTTTTAGCCCTTTTCTTTCGGCAAACCAATAACATCTAAATCTCTTCGTACTAAAGCATCTAAGGGAGAATTGTGTCCTCTTCCGGTTTGTCATTAATTTTCACGTCCCCATTCTGTTAGTTTATTTGCAAATAATGCCAAACCAAGTAGCTAGGTAACTTGCGGAATTAAAGAGAATAATTATACTGACTGCAAGTTTATTTTACCATAATGAGGATTTCAGTAGGCAAATCGCTTGGTTTGATAATATATGCTTTTGGAAATCTAGACCCTCATTAGTTCGGGGTGTATATATAACCAGGCTACGGAATAAAAATCAATTAAACATTAATTATATCAGATCTTTATGGTCAAAGAAATATTATCTTAGTTCTTATCTGTAAAAATCATATATTTTGTACTATTTTTTATCTTTAATGACAAATATAAAAATTACATCGAAAATTATAAACAGATGGACTGAGCACAAAGCCTGCTTTTGCAGCAACATTACCTAGTACAGGTCAAATTGATCTTGCCAATGCTCCCTTACGATGCATCTTACTTCCTTAACCTTCAGAAACTAAAATGTGTCCCCAACTTAGAATACATAATTCATAAAATGAGTAGACACCATCTCATCACAAACAGTAAGGCATGCTACACCGGATTCTGTTATACCGATGTTAAAAATGAAATTATTATTTTTAATTAATGAAAAGTTAAAAAAAAGGTTAAGCTCACAAAACATGTGTATTAAACTCTTAACCTATTAACATTATTCATAAGGAGTGAAAAGTGAAAGATTGAGAAAGGAGTGGAAGTGGAACAGCTGCGTGGTTATGGAGGAAGCAGCCAAAGCAGACGGGCGGTCGGGATCACGGGCACTGCACAGCGACATCTCATGTGCACATGCACATTGCCCCTTTTCATCTCCTTGGCGGGCCCCACCACTCTAAAATCCTTTCACATAAACTCCAACTTACATCATAAATAAATACATTGGGCCAAATAATCTTACTTAATTACCTACTTCTGTCTCTCTCTATTACAAAACCCCAACTCCAATTTTATTACCCTCCCTCGCATCGCGTTACAACACCTTCTCTCTTAACTTTTTTTTTCTACGATCCTAATAACAACAATACTACACTTGTTCTACACTGGATGAGTGGTAATAAACTTGAAGCCATCAGTGGATTTCCTTATTCATCTATTAAAGAGAAATGTTTTGCATGTTTCTAGCTAACTAACTAGGTACAAATTACATTACATATCATCCTCCTTGGTGAGGGCTGAGGAGGGATGAAATTGAAAAATTTGCTGGCCTGTGGCTAAGATTCTGCGAGGATCGAATTGCATCTTCCTGGCATTGAATTGGGTCCACTTATCGCCAAAGTGGTCCATCCACTCCTGCTGCGTAGTGTAATGGGGCAGGTACTGTTTCACCTTGATCTCCGAACCATGGCAGAATCTCAAAATCTGACGGTTCTGATTAGTCAGGTACTCCAGTGTCTCAGTATCCAATGCTGATCTCAGAAATGCCACCAGGTAAAACACATCCTCTTCTGGTGTCACCACCGAGCTCCTATGGTCCCACCTACACATCACCATCACCAAAATCATCTTTTGGACCTTTCTTTTCATCCATGCAATCATACTACACACACTACACAGTTGTTGGGATTTACTTACTACTACGTTGTTAACAATCCTTTGACTTGTCAGATACACACTACCTTGTTATATTCTTTATGCCCTTTGTGGTGGTGCTTCGTTTCCTTTTTATCTAGACACACTAAATAACATCTATCTTTTCCTTCATCAACACATTATCCTTAATTTTGACATTTTCTAAACTGAACATAATTGACCTGGACGGTTGGCTATGGAACTATGTTAAAGGAGAGGACACGGTATCCCTACCATTGGAGGACTGGTCCCTATGGAAGATCTTCTGACACCAGAATCTCCCCAGTTGGATGACCATATGGCCATCCATTTTGTTTTCTTATGCTCTTCACAAAGGGAAAGAAAATAAACGTGTCTCTTCCTAGCTGGCTTTGATGAAGATTTTCACCTCCTGTGTTGGCTACAATACAACCCTCGTGTCTCCGTGTCTTTCTACTACATCCACATACCTATAGCTGTGTTTCTTGTTCTTTCCATTCATTTCCACTTAAATAATTGGAGTAAACACTCTTCTGTTTAAGCTTGGCTAAGATTTTTTTCTCTCATGGTCGGGTGCAGTTCTGTACTAGCTTACAACTTCTCAAAAGTTCTCTCATAATGTTTTCTACAAACATTATTGACAACCTGGATTAGTGCACATGATAATGAAAGTGGAAACAAACGGATGTTGCCATATCTATCATTAGCGAAACAAAACATAGTTAACACAGGTTTTGTTTATATCCCTAGTCCATTCATTCCGACAACAGTACTATCTGTCAATCAATCATGCACACATATCATTATTAAGTTCCACACTTATTGGGAATATTCGTTGTAGAAAACATATATTATGTTGTTGCACAGATTTTCTCTTCCATATCCAAATTCTTTTCAAAACTTCGTCCTCTGTTTCATTACTCCATTGAATTTATTTATTTACTTTTCTCTTCTCTAACCAAGTTGGATCAAAATGAGGAATGAGATATAGACCTTAACACTGACACCAGATAAGAGGTTGTCAGGAACGGAAATGTCGTTTATATATGAGGAGATCTACACATGCCTGCAAGCATGAGGTGGTTTTATTCTTCATATTTGACTAGGCATGTGTTAATATGATAAGTGAAACTATATACAGTGTAGTAAATGGATGCATGTGGAACTTACTTGCTTTTGTTCATAGGGTAGATGAGGATGGGCCCACTTGTCTTATTTCCGAGAATGCCCTTGAAGACACCCTTGTCGAAGTCCCCTATTCTTGATTTTGGAACAAAAAGATTGAGCCATGGATGAGGAACATCCCATAAACCCTTGGATCTAAGCTTCAACTCTGCCTTATGTACACGATCCAGAAAATCTACGTAAGGCAAGTCTGATGTGAATACCGATGTTGATAAAAAATGTAACTTTTTCAATAGACCCTGTATTTCCTGCCAACCATAAAAACGTACAACGTAGAAATCTATGAAACTGTCCTTGTCGTCGTTGCAATTTGCAACTGCAATGCAGAACAATCAAAACCCCAAAGGAAAACTAATGTAATTATTACATGCACATTTCATCTAATTTTAATATTCTTTTTCTTTTATTTTCAAAATCAATAAAGTTTAGTCATTTTGCTATTTTTTATCCAAAATATAAATTTAGTGAACATTTAATAAAATTTGGAAACTTTTGTAAGTTGTAAAATTATTATTCTTTAGAGAGGAAAACAAATGGAGATACTTTTTCGTCTCTATGTTAAATATGTGTGTGTTTGAAATAAATAAGAATTATTTAAAATAATGTAACTGATAACATATTTAGAATAAAAAAAGTGAGAATGTAAAGGTTTTCAAAAAGAAAGTTAATAGGAAGACCAAATATTAAAATCACACGTTAGTACTAGACTGATATTCACTAATTTTAATGACAATATATCATATATTATAGTTATATTGATAGATCTTTATGTTTCCTTTTGTAGAGATAAATAAAACATTTGAGTGTTCATAAATTATTTTTCGAAATTAAAAAAGCTAAACACGAAAAAGAAAGGTGGTAGCTTTTGTCGGGATGAGGCCCATTATTTTAAAGTTTGAGAAGAACTAAGAGAAATTAAAAAGAAGCAAGAGATTATTCTGGTGAAGTGCCAAGGCATTTTTAAACCATCAAATTAACTATTGTGAAGGGTGTATTCAATCTTGCGATTGAATCCAGATGCTAGATTGCACAAGATCTTCCACATGTTTTCTTTCTGTGTTTTTATTGCATTCTGTTGTACGACTACAGACTGGTCTGTGTTTGGTACAGAGAACAATCATATACGAGGACAGCGACACAAAGTTTAAATTCAACAAATTATGAAAATAACCCAAAAAATTCAATAAAATATGAGATAACGAAAGAAAATATGCATCTTATAGATGATTGCTAGCTGTCTATAGTTAGTAATCAATTGGCTTTTAGCCAAAACATGACAGATATTGAATTATTAAACCAAGCATGAATTTCTGAACCAAAAAAAAAGTAAGAGATTAAGTAATGATACGAAAGTTATGGTGAGATTTTGACACATAATTTCTTCTGTTTTAAATAACTAAATTTCAAGATTTCATATGTTTAAGAAAATAAACATTCAAATATGTAACTCGCTACGCTTCAGAACGTGAGTGTTCCTTTGAAGGGTGCTAGAATGATTTGGAGAAAAGACACAGGGAATAGTCTGAACTTCAAGTTTAATGTGGTAAAACTACCGTTATACTGAATAATACTATTTTCGTTCTTTCAATGGCATTGAAGTTGTCCTTTTATCTTTGCCAGTTACGTTTCTTTCTCCCTTCATATTCTATTGGACCTCTTATGCATTTATGAGCTGATCAAAATAACAAAAACTGAATGGAAAAGTCCGAAGACCTAATTATTACGCATTTATGTTTGATTTAGTGTTAGAAACTTAAGCCTTACATTTCACTTAAAAAAACACGTATTGGTGTATTCTTCTTTACTCTTTATCGGAATCTCTTTCTGTATTAAAGTGATGATCAGATACATATATAATGTATGAAACTAAAAGTATACATAATAATAAAATAGTAACACCTTATGAATAGACTAAATAAGATAAGTCGAGTGAATAAAACTACTGATATATGAATATTTTAGGTACGTAACAGCGCACTAAGTATATGGCAGTGATCAATATTATTAAAAGTGAGAGAGTGAGAAAGAAGAGAAAATCTACGTTGGGTTGAGTGTGTACCTCGTCAACAGAATCTGCGTTGTGGTGGTCGTAGTTTTTGGTAATCTCCAAGCAGTACAAAACACCTCCATCAGCGTTGAGGGAAGTGATATTAACAGGGTTACTTGGTGAAAAAAACGAAGACCTCCAATTATTGATCAGTCCTTCATCAACTATCACGAAACCCTCCACATAATCGAATCTCTCCCTCCCTGGTTTCCCATGCAGAGAAATCAGATACTCCTGGTCCTCACAAAACCTTCCAAAATCCGAATACAGCACTCTTATCCACCGAACCTGTTCAATTTTTATCATATATTACACATCTTATACTAAAAAAAATTCAACATCACATTAAGGAAAAAATAGTGTATGTACTTGTATTCATGCAGTCATAATAGACATGTATATATAGTAACTTTTTGTAATATATTTTTTTGTATGTAATAACTAATTTCGTTAATATTCCTTTATGGATAGTGTTATCAGTTGGTTAACAGAAATTAATTAAGTTGATTAGAGAATGTCCAGGTTTATATTATTAGAAGAGTACCCAAATCATCCCTTGGAAAATGACCCTTTTTAGGTTTTGTCGCTGATGTGAAGAAAGATTTTGGAGAAAAGACGTATCGTGTGCCCCTCCTATTATCTCATGGGAGTCATCTTCAACCGACTTTTTCATGAGATGGAAAAAGGAAATAATATTTATATTTTACCATTTTTTACACCGAGTAGGCTGCTTTTAAAAAAATAAAAGAATGAGGAGTGCAATGTGTAGTGTATGCATTAAGAAATTACATAGATAAATATAGTATTCATTTGATACAGCTTTTCCAACAATTTTTTGTCTATTACGTGAAATATTATGAGTCTGTGAGAGGTGAGGAGTGAGTAGGATAACAAAAGAGTGCACACAAAATGAATTGGTGGTGTACAAGTGTGTGGAAGAAAAGGAGACAAAGAAAGAGAAATTACGTAGGAGAGAGACACATACTCTGTGAGGAGCTGGTTCGAGAGCAATTCGAGCCCTTGTGATGATTCCAAATTGTCCAAGACCGCCAAGAACAGCATGGAACAACTCCGAGTTACGATCTTCTGAACATGTCACCAGCTCACCCTTTCCTGTTACACCACTTCCCATTATCATACCAATAAGTTACGACACTACTAATTAACCACGCTAAAGACAAACCAGTGGGACACCGCTGTTTAATTACTCAAAACCTTTTTCCCCCTCAGAAACAACACCAACTACTTGGCACACCATTTTTTTTTACACTAAAAACCACCAACTTTCCCAACAATAACACAACAAAACATCCCAATAATATAAAAATGGGCAACATAAGCATTTCCAAAAACATTATTAAACAGTGTTTTTGTAACCACTGAGATTTACTCTCCAGAAAATGATATTTTTGAACAGTTATTGAAAGAATTACCTGTGACGACATCGAGCTCAAAAACATTGGTGATCTGAGGACCGTGATTGAAGGTTTGTCCACTAATTCCAGCGTTGGATAGGGTTCCACCCACAGACAAATACAAGTAATCGGTCCAAGACATGGGAGCCAGCCCATACTCCAATGTTGCACTCAAAACCTCTATCCACAACTCCCCACCCCACACGTCCACATACATTCCTTTCTCACACACTCTAACACCGCTACCACCCTTTCCCATTTCAATCACCACCCCTTTCTTCTCTCTTATCAGCGCTTGCCCGTTTATCGAATGTCCATGCCCCCTCGCCGACACTGCGAACTCCGACTCGAACGCCGCCTTCACCACCCTCGACACGTCCTCCGCCGTCGCAGGGTGCACCACCTCCGAAGGCGCCCCTCTGCTAAGCCTCCCGAAGTCCACCGAAGCCGCTTCCAGCTCCCACGTGTCCACGCTCAGTCGACCCTCCAGTCCCACATCGAGCAGCTCCGGGACCACCGTTAATCCCACCGTTACTATTAGACGGCATATGGCGAATGTTAACAGAAGGAGCTTGTTGTTGTTGTTGTTGACGGCCATTAATTGAACAAGATAATAATTAATTAGAAAAGTACCCCACAGGCTATGTATGTAGCTAGTGTACGTGTGGTTTCACTGAGCAATTAATGAAGATACATGCATGTCATGTGTGTAGTGTACGATAACGATGCTGCTGCTGATGATGATGATGAGGTATTGGGTTGTGGGGTTGTGGTGGTGATGGTGGGTGAGGGGGAGGAAGAAGAATGTTGGGAAGTTCCAGAGAAGAGAACAAAATCTTGGAACAGCGTCGTGGGTTAACGTAAGAAGGATTTCGCTTTAAAGATTCTATACGCAACATGCAGAAAGATGAAGATTTTTGCACTCACTCTCTTTCTTCGAACACAAAAGAAAATAAGAAAGCAAGAAAGAAGTAGAACGGAGTTGATGTAGTGAGAGAGAGAAAAGGGTTTGGGTTGAAAATAGATAAAAAAAATTGGTGCTTGAGGTGAATTGTGAGGAATAAATGAGTGATTACTGCTTGTCTAGGATGTGAGATACATGGTCTGAATTTATAGGAGAGAGGACCACCAGAAACTGGGTAAAGGTGAGAGTAAAGGCACGTGGATGTTCACGTGAGAGGAGCGAGGCCACACGTGCCTCTCACTGTGGAAACAGCTTCACTTGGGCCACTGTTTTTAGGTCTTCAGCTAAATATTTCTACCTTTAGAAAGAAGAATGGTAATACAGTTCAGTTAAACTACAGTACACAGTAATTTAAATTTAAAGCTATACCTCATTTTTCTGTGTAAGGATTCAAAAGAAAGAAAGCAAGTGACAGATACAACAAACTAGTGGAAAGTGATGGAGTGAGGTGAAAGAGAACTTAAAATATACAATGCCAGAGTCTGTTTCATGAGTTTTTGTTGATAAGAAAATCATTAGAGATATACTTAGTATAATAACTCAGCATTTCGGAACACTATGAATGTTTACAATATCAATTTTTAATTTTGTTTTTGTTTCTACTCGTAACATTTAAATGCATTTTTGTCAAAGAGCTCACATAAATAGTAGCGATTGAAAAATAGATAATTTTGTATTCCATTAATATAAAGACTAAAATAAATTTTTCAACATAACATAGACCTGTAAACAAGCTTACAATTTTATAAGAACTACAATAATAATATTTGGCAATAAAATAAAGAAATAAGATCCAAAATGGTTAAGTGGATCAAAAATAAAAAAGAAAACTGCATGTAGAATTTAACTATATATATATATATATATATATATATATATATATATATATATATATATTACTCATTACTTGTTGGTTGACTTTTAATATACTACATACAATTGTTTTCTCTCTAAAATTGAAGCTGGCATGGTATTATATATTTGTTGTTCACTGAATATTTTCTTTTAATTAAATGAGTAGAGGGATAAGGAAAAAAAAACGTTTCTTTCACACGCAAATTTCTTTAAAATGTGGTATATATAAAGTTTATTCAATTAAGAAAGGTGGAAACTAAGAGATAAAATGATAAAATAATATGACCGATAGAATAAATAAAATAATATATTATGAGCAGAGACACATAATAAAATAATATAATTACAAATTTCCTTGCATTTATCCTTGTCCCAGGTTTCATTGAATGAGTCCCATGTTCGATTGAACAAGGAAGTGTCTTGAGGACAGATAAAAAAAAAAAAGGTCCTGATTATCCAAGAGGGAGCTAGAAAATGAGGAAGTAGTGAATAAAAAGTAGATGACAGAAGATTTAATTAATGTATGAATTAGAAGCAGAAAGTAATTAGTTTATAAATTTGATGACTAGACCCAATTGATTTGCGATTATCTAAGGGTGGTGTCCTTATGAGAAGAGGTTAGAGGGTCCACGTATGGATACGGAGGATCTGTGTGGGGACACTGATTCAAGGATGGTTCACGTGGGTGCAGACACTGCCACTGGGATCATCCTTGTCACCCTCTCTCTTTCTTCTTTTTCACTTCTTTCTCTTACAAAACTCTATAACTAATCATAAAAAAAATTGCTGAAAATTAATTGATTTTTAAATTATATTTAACAAGTTATAATTGTAAACTAGTTTTTTTCAATAATATCTAATTGTTAAAATAATATTTTTCTTAATATTATCTTTTTTTTTTCTTTTTTTACTGTTGATATATTGAAATCCTACGATAAATTATAATTTAAAAATAAATAATTTATTACTGAAATGTGAATTTTCCTCTAAAAAGTTAAAATAATTTTGAAATTGTACTGTATCATTTCAGAATTATAAACTTATGTGTTTTATATTCTAAAAGTAACATTTTTCTTTCTTTTTCAAAGATTTTAAATAAGTTTTTTTTTAAATTAAATTTAGAGTTTTTCATATTTTTCATAACAGTTATATTAATTTAGAATTTATTTATAAAAAATTTATTTTATTAATATAATAGACTTTTAGTTAGTTTATTTTTAGAATTAAATTTTTTTATGAATAATTATAGTATATTTATATATCGTTTTAAAATATAAATTTTGGTTTAGTCTTTCATATTTTTATTTTTATTTTTTGTAAGTGAGATGTCAAGTTTTACAGTGATGTTTAACTTGAAAAATTTTATAAAAAAAGAGTTGTAAAAATAAATATTTTTGTTGTATTTTATTGTTGGCAGTTTAATTAGGCAGATTTGGCATTGATGATGAAGAGTGAGGAAAGCAGATGTATATGTCTCCTATGCTAGCTGTATATAAATGATAAGGTCATAATCACTGAATTATGTTCCCATTTGAAACCAAGCTATAGCTTAGCTATCCCCAACTCTGAAGGGTCCCAAATATATGAAAATCATAGAATCTAAGCCTTAGATTGCATGGAGACACGTAGTTATAGACTTTATTTAATATTCATAATGGACTGACTATATACAATATTATTCTAATTTATTAAAGCTCTTACTTTAACAAACACAAAGGAGCAAGTGGCGTTGGAGATTAATATATTCTGCATTATGCATGTAAAACGCCTAGCTTCCTTAGTTGCTGCCTGTTGTTGTGTGTTAATCAAACACCTTATCGAAACTTTCTTTCTGCATTTTCACAATGTTTATTACTATTATTTATCAAAACAAAATGTTCACTACTTACACTCCATTGAGTAACGGTTTGTATCCACTACAATAAAAAATTTAATTTATTTACGAAAGAATTTTCCTTGGTAAATCAACATTATCTATGAATTATTTAGAGAAAAAAATCCGTATGTAATTTTGACGTAGATAATTTATCCACCAACTCCAGATAATACCCAATTACTTTTTTTTTTATTTTTAATTATTATTTACAAATATTATTTTATTTTAATTTTTATGATTATTATTAACAATTATTATATATGCTATGACAATTGTAATTAAAGTTAGAACTAAACTCTAGTATGTGAGAACTTTAACCATTATATCAGTAAAGTATTGTTATCACATTACAATTATTATTATACTTATTAGTAAGATTATCAATATTAATATTATAAATAATATTAATTTTATTAATATTTTTATTAATTGTATTTATATTATTAATGTTATTATTACTAATATTATTAATTTTATTATATTATTAATACCATTAATATTACTACTTTTACTATTATTAATAATATTATTCATATTATTAATAATACTAATTATATTATTATATTAATGTTATTAATTTTATAATATTAATAATATGTTACTTTTATTAGTTATGATTATTATTTTTTATTATTATTATTATTTATGAATATTATTTATGATTTTATTATAATAATATTTTTAACATTATGTAATTATTATGATAATAATTGGTAGGTAATAGAGATTTGTAAAAAAAAGTTTATAGCTAATAAGATCTATGGATAATAGTTGGTAGATAATACTGAATTTATCTACGGATTTAGATCTGTAGGTAATATTGTTCGTAGATAATATCCGTAAGTAATACTGAATTTACTATGGATTAAAATTCGTAGATAATATTAACTTTTTTTTTTTTAGTAATATCTAGTTTTAGTTAAATTTATAGGGAATTTTTTTATCATAAACTTCAAAGGGTTTTGAACCTATGAAGGACGACAAACTCAAGTTTCCTTAACAAGGTACCAAATCTATGCTGACGCCATGCACAACAATTTAATTAGTTTCTTTGAGTTTTCGGACCAAAATTAATACAATATTTTTATTCAAAAGTTACGATTTTGAATAAATTCTTTTTACGAAAATACATAAGCCTTATTTTATGGTTACAAATTCAAATAAAAGTAGTACTCTATGATATGATTTCAGAATTCTTCTGTTCCAAAATCATATCTATTTATCTTTAAAAAAAAAAAATTTATATCTACTTTAGTGAAAAAATCTATTCTAAAATTGTATCCAGAAGATACGAATTTATTATTTTTATAAAAAATTCAAATTTCTAAACAAAAAAATACACTTGCAAAGTGCAAAATCCTGTATTTTGTAGGAAAAACAAATTTTAGAACACAAACAAAAAGTTGACGAAAATCAATCTCGGATTCTTTATATTTGTGATGGATGGATCAGAAGAGTACACTAAAACTTTTATTATTACTAATATTTTTTTATTATAAAAAAGTACAAATTAAATAAAATTAATTTTAGCGTTATTATATTTTGAGTTGTAGCCTTAAAAAAATTGTCATTAGCTTAATTTTTGTTCTCTTTTCTTCTCCAGAGTGAGGATGCGACTTCAATCTCCAACGTTAGCATGGTCAGAATATTTTTTGTTAATTATATAAGTTAATCTAAAATTTATTTTCAGTACTTCTTCGAAAGATAAAAATGTTACATTTGAAAAAACAACATCTTTTATTTAAAAATGGGTACCTAAAACTCTGCTTATAGTTAAATTAAACAGTAATTACAGAATAAAGAACAATTTAAACTGCTATAGATTATTTAAAATATATTTTATTTTTTTAATTTTGAAAATTATAATGTCTCTATGATGAATATGTATTGTGTTTGAATGTATTTAAATACGTAACAAGCTTTTTAAGCATATATATTTCATTTTCTTGCCATGATTTTGATTATCATCAGTTAAATTTGAACTTATATCATTCATTTTTGAGACATTATTAGAAATTATTACGAAAAAATTGGATACAATTTCAAAGTCAATAACAACATACAAAGATTTAATTAGAAGTTCATTTTATCTTTTAAAATCTTAAAATTTTACTATCAATTTTTTAACCCTATACAAATAATTATAAGATGGTTCATCTCTCTAGCGTTAAAAATAAACATTTTAAATTAAAATATAGCTCAGTGATGTGTGTTTTATGAGGTCAGAGTTGTGTGAATAAGGTAATTAAAAAAATATTCTTTAAATTGTCAACTGTTCTTGTTGTTGTGACAAATTTTGATTAATATTAAAAGATGAAATATGAGATTTTTTTATCAACAAAATAAAATATATCAACATAAACATAATTAGAGATGAATATTAGAATGGATGAAGAAACTCTAGTATGTCCTCCCTTATCACCCAGTTTTAATTTCTTCTTCCTTTTTATGGTCTCTTAAATCTCAAATCACCTCACTCTTCATGTATTTTTTATGTCCTTGCTGTGAATAATACCAATTAAGGAATAGCTCAAATTACTGCAATACATGATTGTTTCACTTCTTTCACAATTTATACAAAATATTATTTTGTTTTGTTTTTTCTTTACATTTGTTATTATATCTAAATATAATGTTCTATTATTACAAAAAAACGTTGTTATAGTTGTTTCAAAATATTGTCACAATACTATATTCCATTCAACATTTACACCTTTTTTTTAATACTTTTCAACCTAAAATATTTATTTTAATTACTAATAAAATTATTTATTTATATCATTTATCTTAATATAACAACTCATAAAAAAAAGTGTTACAACCTCTTAAATACTAAATTACTTTTACAAGTTATTAATATCAATATACAATAATAAAAAAATTAAAAAATTATTTAAAAAATAAATAAATAAAATTTGTTTTATCTTAATTTTATATATAATTAAATTATCTCGTAAAATAAAAATAAAAATAAAATAATTATCTAAGTTTTGTAAGTGAAACATCTTCGTGTCATCAAATTCATTCACATCTACAAGTGTTTTTACAATTTCATATAAAACCAAATCATACTAAAAGAGAATTCTCACCATCCACTCTTAAGTAGGACAAATCTACTAAGAGCCAATCAAGATAGTAGAATCACTCATGATGATCTTTCATTCCATCATAAGTAATGATATTTGTTATAAAATCCGTATAATCAAGGTAAAAGACTATGTAGATCCTCGTGCATGGACTTTAATCCAGTTTAAGAAAATGTAATTGAATGATGAACCATATACATATACAAATATTTATCATATAAATTCATTACTAGTTTTACATCTAATATAACTACACATAATTTAGATTTTCACACTACAAAGTAACTCCATGGATGATAACTTATATTTTTACATTTTTAATACTACAAAAATATCATATTATCTATGAATTTTTACCCACAGATCTAAATTCGTAGGTAAATTCAGTATTACCTACGAATATTACATACGGACAACATTACCTACGAATATTACCCACATATTTGAGTCCATAGGTAAATTCAGCATTACCTACGAATATTACCTACGAACAACATTACTTACGAATATTACTCATAAATTTGAATTCGTAGGTAAATTCAGCATTACTTACCAACTATTACCCACAAATCTCTATTACCTACCAACAACCAACTATTACCCACGGATCTCTATTATCTACCAACTATTACTCAAAAATTTCTATTACCTACCAACTATTACCAACAAATGTTTATTACTTACCAACTATTATCATAATAATTATATACATAATATTAAAAAATTTATTATAATATGAATAATTACAAAATCATAATTAATATTCATAAATAATAATAATCATAGGTATACATATTATTAATATTATAAAATTAATAAAGTTAATAAATTTAATATAATAATATTATTAATATGAATAATATTAGTAATATTAATAGTATTAATGATATTAATATATGAATAAAATTAATAATATTAGTAATAATAATATTAATAATATAAATAATATTAA
>Ga0123342_1004420_pt1 | contig 21475 bp, 11 predicted proteins | sample Turbeawhitnodule_FD_89960 | JGI IMG/M metagenome (GOLD analysis project Ga0123342, IMG submission 89960) | Root nodule microbial communities of legume samples collected from Mexico - Turtle bean Mexico white nodule | ecosystem: Host-associated > Plants > Roots > Nodule | place: Mexico: Nepantla...
ATAATTATAAAAAAAAAATTATAATAAAAGGGAAAAAAAAAAAAAAAAAAAAAAAAAAAAAAAAAAAAAAAAAAAAAAAAAAAAAAAAAAAAAAAAAAAAAAAAAAAAAAAAAAAAAAAAAAAAAAACTCAAAGTTCAGAGAACATCAACTTATTCAATATTGGAAGGGCTGGCACTAGCTCCAGCAAAATTAATATCTACCCAAATGAAGTTGGAAAATCCTGAGGTAGAACAAAAAAAACACTAGAACTCCTACAAGACATTCTCATATTTCCTCTAATGAAATATCTTTTCCACTCCATTTTTCAAAATTATCATTGAAAAATGTAGACAAAATTTGAACTTAGATCTATCCTTAAGATGCGAGTGATAAAACCTATGTGGTAATTTCTGGTAGGACTATCTCTCACTTCACTTTATTAAAAGAAAAGAGTATCCCTTGTGATCATCATCAACATTGCTTTTTTTTTTTTTTTTGTGATCGGCGATATCAACATTGCTTGTAATGAGGGTTGGTGCAACCTATACCTATATACCTTTGTGACTTGGGGAAACTCCAAGCTTCTCTAGGTGGATGCTGTAATGGATGCACTGGAAGAACCACTTGAAGGGGTCCATGAATAAATGAGTAACCCCATGATAAGAATACTGGCCCCTGCAACAAAGCCTGCTGGAAGAGAAGACCCAACACCAAGGTATGGCAATGGCAGCGTGAACACATAGATTGCTATTGGAACTGCCACAACCCAAATTGAACCACTACAGTTAGATTTTCCTTAGAATTTTCAATAACCAAGAATCTATAATAGAATGTAAAATTAAAACAAATGGAGGAAAGAAAATAACACTTCCATATTTCAGCAAATCCCTCGTCTTCTAAAGCAAGAAAAATCGCATATATCCCCCGTACACCCACCAAATAACACAATACTCAACAATCTCAATATATAAACCTTTCTTCAAAATATATATACACACTCACATATACCCATGTATTCAAATTCATGCCAATATAGTGAAAGTCTTTGACAAGACAATCAAGGGGAACTACGAAAATAATTCATGATTTCCTTAAGCCCCTTTTTATCTCAATAAGCTTCTAGTAATGTTTTATCAAAATAGGCTCTTTTTAGCTTACTCGGTATCCAGTATGTTTTATGGTCAAATTTATAGCATAAAAGTTCACATCTCGTAGAAACTTTCTGAAATGGCACTTAACTATGTTATATACCCGAATGCACCATAAAACCTGGGATTAACTCCTGTAATGACAGCACAGCAGTGAACAATTTAATTAATGAACTAACTAACCAAAAGACCTAAAACTATACCATTAATTAAACATGTTATATTAAACACTACTTGTAATCAGGGTTTTAAATAATGGGATATAGCGGTTTCTCCACCCACTACAGGGACTACTGTAGTGCTGTTACGGAGCAGCCTCTGCCCGCCACTGAAACAGTTTAGTGTCGCTGAATAGTGGCCACTAGAGCATTGCTATAGTGTTGATTCCCAAAATTCCAATGAACAACTACATCAGCAATTTTTTAGAGACTAATTTTGAGATTTTAATTTCCAAAAGTGAAATCTATGGATGTAATAATTGTGAAAATGATAAAGAAAATTTGGATTTCGAAGAATGTGATAATTGATGATTCCTATATCTACAAAACTTGTATTTGATATTTTATGATATTTACTTGTATTGTAGGTTTTGTTTAAGACACCTATGATTTTTTATTGTTAATTATGAATATTACTTAATTTTGAGTATTTTTTATCATTTTTGAGAATTCATATGCATATACATTATATAAAATACAGAAAAATAATTGAGTATAGGGGCTATCCGACACTATACACTATCATGCTTTAGTGTTTTTAGAGCAGGCCATTTCGTACCGCTATCTGAGATTTAAAACATTGCTTGTTAAATAGCAAAGATTAGGTAATCTAAGTTCTGACGTGAATGAAAATCACAAGTATATAAAAGTAAAATATTTCAAGTTTCTCTTGCTCTAAGATGAACTAGGTTAGTTTTTACTAGGCCAGTCAGACTTCACCTTGTGTGAAATGGCAGCCAAAAGTGCTGACGAAAAATTGTTTTTTTACTTGTGAAAACTATTATTATTTTCTAGTTGCTAGATCTATTCTTACAATCAGAGATGAAGAAGAAAGTTGTGAGAATAGTTTCAATAATAAGTTTGCATGCACAAAAGTGAATCGAGTTGAGAAGCCTCCTTACAAACAAGCTAAAGTTTCCCATTTAGCACATGTGTACTGATACATGGAAAAGTGGTTAATAGAGCTAGGTTTTGGCTAACTATTAACCGTTCCTCATGACTTTAGTCAATATTTCTAAAATTGCAAATATTGTACCCATGATTTCTTAATTGTAACGGGTTACAGTTGTCCATTTTCTTCCACTGAAACATTACTATTATTCACTTTATATGTCTCATGAATAATTTCCACATTAACGTATATATATTTCGAAAGAAACAAATCAAATACCTGAAAATGTGGAGGCTAGACAAGAGACAACAGCAGAAGAGATCTTGATGAGATGAAGCAATGAGATATTGAAGCCCATGTTAACAACAATAAACAACAAGGGAAGCAGGGGAGCACCGTCACATCCTGCAAACCAATTCTAATGCAAAATTACTTTCTGCAATTGTTTATTAATAGAATTACAAAAAGAAACTAAAAAAATACGGATTTGAAACCAACTTGGCCAGGAACAGTTTAAATATTCATAAACTATGTGAATGCAATAACATTTTATTTAATTAGCTACCATCTACCACTGTCAGCATTGATAATGACGACCAAACCCTCAGGCCGAACCCTATCAGTAATCATATATGCCAGATCTTTTCTTGTTCCGTCTTTGTAATCACACAAATAACATTCAAAATCTGCCAGACTTCCTATAAATTAGGTTGAAAAAAGTATTGAAACTTTTAACAAAAAATACGAAACACAAAGAAAAGGAGAAAACATAATTTGAAATATTGTGCTTATTTACATGTTTCAAGTTACAACAGAAGCCTTTTTCTAGGTGGATTTTGCTACATAGATCAAACGATGCCATTACATACTATCAAAAGCCAAATCTATGGAAATGCATATAAATTATAATTCTTTTAATTGTTTCAATTAGCTCTTTTGGTTTTCCTTTACCTTTAGTTATTGGACTATTCTCCATTTGATCAACTCTTCTTATTTGGGCTTCTTTCTATATTTCTTCTTCTCATGGCCATACCATCTTAGGTATGTGTCTCTCCTACTTTTCTTCTAAACTCTAATACCTTCATTCGAATCATTCCCAATCTTACTTTTTGCTCTTGTGTGTCTACTCATCCACTGCAACGCCCTCATCACTGGCTCTTGGCTGTGCAATAAAATTTTCCTTCAGAGTTTGAGCAACACATTTTTATCGCAAATAATCCTTGAAGCAGTCCTCCATATTACTTTATAAGAGAGATGCAAAACATCTAAATTGTGCAACTTGTGGTATGGTATACTATCCAATTCTCTAATTTTCAACCGTAACTCAACGTCAGCACATCAAATTTACAATCCATGTACTTTGTCTTACATCTACTTGAACAGAAACCATGTAGCTTCAAAGATTCTCTCCACAAGTCTAGTTTACCATTTATTCTCTCTCACCATTCTCCCACAAGGACTATATGATCAGCAAAATGCATGCAAACTACCACAACTCTAGGTTTTGCTTAAGAATTTCGCATTCAGTAACAGATGAAAAAATTCTGAAAACGAAAAGATAATATTTGAAGGGGAAAACTGACTTTTTGGCTCAGTAAGATTTCTATTTCTATTTTATTTTCATATGTGGGGTTCTCATTTAGCCATTTTATGTACTTGAATTATTTTACATGTAAAATAACCTTTCCTCGTGACTTGAGGGTAGATCAAGGTAATAAATATTATTGATGAACTTTGATTCTAAGATAACACCATTTGATAACCAAAAGACAGTCTTTTGGTTATCGCCTTCTGTAAGAAATGACAATATGGAGAAGAGAACATAACTGCTTACCTCTAGACAGTGTCCCAACATTCAGAAAGCAGGCAGCACCATCTTTAAGATAGTTTGGAAGTTGACTAAAGGGGATGCCCCATAATTTTGATAAGAAGGGGAGGAGAAGGCATATGAACAGTGCCTACAGTCCGCATTGCATCATGCATTTAGGCATCCATTTTATTTATGTTCTAAATAAAAAAAATGCAAATTTCATGACAATTGCAATGCACCTGGAATGCAGATCCGAATGAATTAACAACAAACATATCCAGAGAACCCCCCTGTTTCAGAAAACATTGGATATTGATTACAATATTATCATATCAGAAAGTGTAACAACAATAACTAACAAACATACAAAAAGGGATGATTTTTACTTCAGAACCTTGAATGACAAAAGGGTTTATTGTTTGACTTCACAATATAAATGAGTCTATCAGCCATGAGTAATAGTATAGTGACTTCTGATTTGTAAGAAGTTTTAAAAAATTTGTCAAATAATTTTCAGCTATTTTTGTGAAGGTTCTACCTAAATTTAGTAACATCGTTCTTTCTCTATTGAAGTTTGAGGCAGATGTCTCTTATGTTACCAAGTGCACCAGCAGTACAATTAGTCCAAAATGGCCCTGTGATATGCCTTCCATTTCCAAAGTCATATTTACATTACATATGAATTAAGAGAATTCATCAATGTACACACCTTCAGTTTTCGAGTTGCATTCAAAAAAATTACTTCCTACAAAGTATGAAAAGGTCATGAGTCACCATAGGGAAACAATTCAAAATCTCAGAACATGCAAAAATCATTAAAATAGACAACCACCTTCAGAACAGTATCAGCTGCTTGGAATAAAAATGAAACTATCATTAAAAGACTCCAAAATATACCAGCTTCTTTCAATGAATGTCCAGCACCAGATCCACTACAATAAGTAAACAAGGTGTAAAACCAGAAAGCCACAAGCCTAGACACAAGATTGCAACATATATATGTGATGTTACAAGAAGTTATGTCAATGTTCTAATTACAGAAGAACAAGATTTATTATAAAAAATTACACTATGCCAAAATACTAAATAAAACTGCTTTTAAGACTTAGTTTTAAAAACCATACGAGTGAATAAACTAATGGAATCACATAGATTTATACCAAAAGTTTGACTTTGAAGTTCAGCATGAAATCTATTGATAAAATTTGAAATCATTGAGTAAGTTTACTTTTGTGATCCACACCACACCGCCATAAACTCACATGTTAAAAGCAAGGCTCTGAGAGAGGGTGAATTAACATGAAATACTGAACAGCCATATAAGAGATGAACTTGAATCAATTTGACCAAACAAAACATAAGTAACCATTAATTGTGGCAGAAATTATTTGACCATCCAGATTTATATGTTGATTCATGTTCAATATCATGGTAGACCAGGTTCTTTTGCCTAAAGGTTCATGGTTCAAGAGTGCAGTCAAATATGAGCCATCATAACCTAGCATCTATAAAATTAACATGGACTGACCTTGCTACAGTGAGAATTACACCAATTGCCACAAGAAAGCATCCAAGTAGTTGGTTGAGTTTATATCGCCTCCCAAGAATAATAAATGAGAGGAGAATTTGCCACACAAGAAAAGCCTGCAAGATAATATAGATAAGTTTATTATCCACCTTTAGTTTACATTTTATGATAAATCAATGCAAGTTGAATAGATGAGCTAGAAAATGTATGGTAAATAAGCTATATACACTACATTATTAATTTTGACAGGTTAGATAAGGATGGTTACATTCTATCACCGTGTTTTCAAGGGAATTGTTTACGCTTGGGACCTCTGACCACCCATAAAGCATGTCACATATTCAAGGGAATAAACTGCGCTTCTTTAGGTGGATCAACTTCTATGAACATATCTAATAGAAAAAATTTACTAAGGAATACTTACAGTTTCAATTACTTTTCATTTATATCTAAAGTCTGAATAAATCCAAAAATTTTATATTTCATTATAGCGATAAAATGTAAAGGGCATTGACTTCCGATGGTTTTTACCTGAGACAAAATTGGAATTGATGCTCCAGATAGCATTGCTGATATAATAGAGGGAAACAAATAATTAAATGAAATTCAGACATGAACATTTTATAAACTAATCAAAATTGTACAATCCAAACATTTATCTTCCTATCTCCAACAATATTTACAAAATATGGAAAAGGCAGCAGGAAAAGATCCATCATAAATTAGATTTGAAGACGAAAACATAAAATGTGAACAACAATGAAATCAAGAATCTTCAAAACATATAACATCTTATATTAACTAATGTGTTTAATTCATCCAGAAAAACTAAAATTGATAAAAACTCCATAAAAAACATTTGCATTTTAAACAAAACTGTTGATAGTAAAGATAATGTATTTTATGATAAATTTCTGTTGTTAAAGATTATAATGTATTTTATGGTCATTCACAATATGTCTGCAGCTGCTTTTCTTTTCTGTTCTTTTCTTGGTCTTAATAATTTTTATAGTTTACAAATGAAAATATGAAATTTGATGGAATCGACTTAAACAATCCGAAAATGTAGCACATAAGAATTTTTATTATTTGACATGAGACAGAAAAATAATTTAGGACAAACATTACCTCCTGCTGCCATTCCTGTGGCAGCACCAAGAGCCTCCAAGAGACCAACAACTATAAATGGAGTTTTAGGCATTGATAACATCTCGTCAGTGACAATGCCCATACGGTACCGGATAGACAAGATAGAGAAGTATACAATTACATATCTGAAAGAAAGAAAATATCATTAGAGTTAGTTATAATAACTCTTGTAAACACTACAACCTTCAAGATAGACTGCATTCCATACTATTGAATAGAGTAAAATATGGATAAATACCATTTTGGTCCTCAAGGTGTAATGCGTTCTTACATTAATCCCAAAACCAAAGAAATTTAAAACAAGTTCTTTAAAGATATATAATATTATCATAAGTCGTGGAACTTTTTTAATTTTGGACTAATACATGGATCAACTGGAAGCAAGATGTACTTGCTACGGCATCATTCAAGGTTTTTGTTTTGAACATGAATTTGTTAGAAAGCATAGATCCTAAAACATGCTATAAAGTGACTGATAATTTACATTTTTAAGAGCTTATTTTTAATTTTCTTATTTTTAGGACTAATGTGACAAACTTAATGTAAAAGCAATTTTTCTCAAATTGCAAGGTGCCATATTGTAGCAATATAAATTAAATAAATAAGCGGCAGAAGAACATGTAATAGGATAAAATATTTTTTAATCCAGGTTTCCAAAAAGATTGGTGATTTTAATCTTCATAAATTTTGAAACATTTTAAAAATAATTCTTATTGGCATTTACTGATAAAGAGGCATTTACTTAAAAATGTCACATCATATTTTAATCCTGGTTACTTCCCTACGCATCAAACACATCTTGGTTACTTCCCCAATACCCTATCAATATCATGTTTCCTTTGCCCACATTGTTTGTTTTAAGTCAAAATAGGAGAGAATGATATAAGTAGAATAGAAGAAATTAACTTCCAGAGTTGTTTATCCTTGAAATGAAGGGAATGTGAAGACTTTAATGGGTCTCGTGAAAATTGCATCAGCCCTTCTACATATGAAATTGGTTCATCAATACCCATTTTTTAAAATAAGTAAATAATTTTTTGTAACAATTTAAAAAATAATAAATAATTAATTTAAATTTTAAATAATGTAATAAAAATTATCAATAAATACAAAAATATTTGTTATTTAATTCTTGATTTTCTTTTTTCATCAATCCAAACAATCGGGCAAAAAAATCGCAGATACTCTTTCTATATTTCTTTTTTCTATTTTTTTTATCTCTATTTTATTTCATTCATAATTCATACAAAACATAAAGTCGTTGCTTTACACACACTTGTATCTAACAACAGAAATTACAGAATGACTCCGAATTCTTACCCAACCTTACACCATCAAATAGTTCCCTTTTCTACCAAATATCAGCACTAGAAACTAAAACTCACTCCTCAAGATTAAGAAGATTCACCCCCAAAATAGAAAAGAAATAAACTATTCAATTTTGCTCCCTTTCTTCTTCCAATTTGTCCTTACAGTGAATGGCGTTACATTTTCTATTCGATATTTCTCTCAAGTTTTCAATTTTCCCTTATGATATTACCTAAAATTATAATTGCACTGTGTTTACCGTTAGCAATTGTAATAATTAAAAAACACAAATAATCACGAATAAGTCAACAAACAAGATTGAAGGAGTTGTTTGTTTGTCAACTAAAATTTGAGAGCTCCATTAAATATATTTAACACCAAAAGCATATTCAGCACACACTAAAAAACAAATAAAAATGTATTCAACACCGAATCAAAAATAATCAAACACGTAAAATGAAGTACCCGAAGGTCGCAAGCTGAGCCAGGAAGAACGGGTAGTTCTTCAGAGGAACCAACGCGAGCTTGTACAGTACTCTGTTTCCAACACCCATAACCACCGTCACTGCGGCGGCGATAATCACCTCCGCCGAACGATTCCCGCTCTTCCGCCCACTCTCCGCCGGGAACTCCTCAACCGCGCACAAGAGCGGTCCCGCCTTCTCTCCCTCCTCTTCTAATCCCGATCTTGACCATGCGCTGCCGTACTTCGCCGCACACGGCGGCTGCGTCAGTCGCAGCGCGATTCTCGGTCTCCTAGGCGAGTAGCCGTATCGAACCGCGGCGGTGCTCGGTGGACAGAGGAGGCGAATTTGGCTGCATGACAAGGTGGAGCCGGCGGCGGGGGAGCGCCGGAAAAGTGACGTCATGGTTGCGTGACGTAATTTGAGAATCTGAAGTGCAGAGAGAAAGAAGAGAGAGAATGGGAGAGAGTGAATGCAAGTCACATTGGTCTGAACTCAGAACAGAGAAAAGGAATCGGAAACTGTGTTTTTGTATAAAATCTTGTGTTTTAGGATTTTTTGGAAATGAAAGGTGGTATTTGTATAATAGTACCGCTGTACATCAATACGTTTTGTATTGACTAATGTATGTATAGAAAGAAGTGAGTGACTAATATATAGAAAAGAGTAAGTGTGCAAATGTGAAGAAACTATATCTTTAACCTGGGAAAGATTTATTATTAATATATTAATAAATATTTTAATTATAATGAAAATATTAATGTATAAAAAATAGTCTATAACCAACAATTAGTATATACAAATAAATAAATAAAATTAATATATTGAAATTAAAATAAATAACATGAACATTATATTATAATATAATGTAAATAAATAAATCGTTTAAATATAAAATAATTTATATAATTTAGACTAAAAATATTTTATAAAAGTTTAATAACTCAATTATAAATTATGAAGAACAATGCACGTTTCTACACACAAAATTTGGTTAACAACACATTTACCACGCAGGTTTATGATATAATTTTATTACTTTTAAATATTGTCAAAAATTTCATTGTTAACAATATTTTTTGTCCTGTTTATTACATTTCCATCTTCATCAAGAATCAGAATTTTCAACCCTTCTTTCATTGTAACTCTATAAATAGCAACATACAATTGTCCATTAGTGAAAACTAGACGTGGAAGATATAAACCAACTTTGCTTAGTGATTGACCTTAACTTTTATTGATTGTCATTCCAAAACATAAAGCTACTGGAAATTGTCTTCTCTGGAATTTAAATGTTATACTTGTATCTGAAGGAATCAAATTCATTCGTGAAATGAAGATTTTATCACCAATATTTGATCTTGTAAGAACTGTTGCACAAATAACATTCTTCTTCAAATCAATAATTTGCAACCTTGTTCCATTACAAAGACCATTGGCTTGATTTTCATCTGATTGACAAGGTCTGTCCGAGCTAAGATAAGTTATTTCTTCAACACTTAACAGAGATAAAATAAAATCATTCACTTGCTCTACTGATTCAATTGTCGGACAAAGTATTGTTCCATACTCAAAGTACCCAGGAGACGTCATGTCAGTCAACAAATTAGGATAAACAATGTACTACAAAAACGTTAAATCCAATGAGGACTTATATTACAATGTACTATCATCCAATTAATAATAATGTGTTAACCTTGCAATTCAGATTTTGAATATAATTCACTTCTAAAACTGTTGTGTACATCATCTGAGATAAATAATAAGAATCATATTTATAAAACTATAACAATTTTGTATACATCAAAAGGAAACAGGTTAAAGAAACTTGTATAAGTTACCATCATGTTCAAAATTTGGAGAGGATTCAACATAATGTAATGTTTTGGTAATGGAATTCGTGATGTTCACAGGAAATTTATTAGCTTTCTTTTGAGAGACAGAGTAAGAATATTGTCCAACTTCAGAACATTGAAGATGTTCAATTCTTCCTGTAATACAAATTATTGATATGAAGACTATGTGCATAGAAAAAAGTAATTACTAAAATCATATGGCAAGGCATAGAATGACAACCTAGGTGTTCTTCATCAATTCCTGATGCCTGGTTCGATGTATTCAACAATGTCTTCAAAGATGAATTTTGAACTTTGGAACATAGAGAAGATATATGTCGCGCTACTGGATTACCTGTCATATGACAAATTCCAATTGCACTATTAATTGAAATCTATAACAAATAAATATGTTTCCAAATCAATCCATTTTCAAGGCTTAACAAATCACTTACTATAATTCAAATCTGATAATGGTTTCCTTTGTGCAATTGATTGTTGTGTATTTTGATTAGAAGAAAATTTAACTGCAAGTAAAGCATATTATAAAATATCCGTAATTTACATAATAATTTGTAATATCTCTTTATAAGAAGGGACTTAACACTAACCTGTATTAAAAGGACATGAGGGTGGCCAGTTCTCTAAGTCTGATATTGCATTATGTGAAAAATTACAATTTTCTCCATCAATTGTAGATGTTAGGTGTTTACTTTGGGTTGTATATTGTGGAGTAACAACCATGGCAGGTCTCTCTATTGCATTTTGGGGTGAACTGTCATGTGCATATGCATGAGATTTTTAATTCTTATATTGAAGATTGAATACGGTAGCAGTTCATTCATAAAACTTACATTCTAAACTATAATAATTAACAGCATATAAGGCCAAAACCTGAAATATTCAAATTCTTGTATGCCTATTGTTAAAACAAAATTTCCTTCTCCAAAAGACATTGTGTTCGTGTGAGGACTTTCTTTGTTCTCGTTTCTATCTGAAATACATGAATAAATGAAGTCATAAAAAATAAACTTAAATTCTATATTACAAAAAGATAAACTCTATATGAGGTTATACATGTAAGTTTGGTAGCGTTCCTTTGTGACTTCTTATGAAGCATAAACTTCCTTCGGTCTCTTGCATACTTTGCCTCATCTAGATGAATCTACATATATGGTTTCCTTTGTGCAACTGATTGTAGTGTGTTTTGATTAGAAGAAAAATTAAGTGCAGGTAAAGGCTATTATATACATTCGGTAATTTGTATAATGATTTGTAATATCACTTTATAAGAAAAGCCTTAAAGCTTACTTGTACTTAAAGGATATGAGGGTTGCCTATTCTCTAAGTCTGATACTGAGTCACAGAAAAATTACACTCTTCTCCATGATTTGTAGCTAATAAGTTTCTCTTTTGGGTTGTATATTCCGAAGTAACAACAATGTCAACTTCCTCTGTTGCATTTTCGGATGAAGTGTGATGTACATCTGCATTAAAATTTAAATTTGTATATTAAATACATTAGCAGCTAATTGATAAAACTTTCATTCTAAAGCCTAAAAAAATTAGTGAATATAAAACCAAACCTGAAATATGAATAACTTTTCCTGTAAATTAACATCAATTGACAAACACCACTCCTCCTTACTCTCTATGACAGAAACCATCTTGTGTGTGTAGTTTAATCCATATGAAGTACTACTTAACTTATTCCTCTGCCTTCTACATTCTTGGTTCAAAACCATCTTCATTTTCTTTGTTGGATTGTTGTTTGATTTTTCACTCATATCTGCAGTCCAGTTCTCATTCTAATACATTACCATGAAATAATAACCAACATACAAAACTTCATCTAAATATTCTTAAAATAGGTTTCTTGTAACTTTAATCTCAGTGTATGAACAAATCAAGTAATGAAGGGTGAACTTAAATTGTATATAAAAACATGAACTGCATTTGTGGTACTACCTGTTGTAACTTTTGTAGCCTTTCCGTGTAACTTATTCTGAAGGATGATCTTCCTTCAGTTTCTTGCCAACTTTGACTCATCTGGCTCCATATGCATATAATGTTGATACTGAAGATCATTGGTTGTTAAAATCTTTTCACAAAACAATTTTACAAATACCTACTGAAACCACAGAAAGTTTAGAGCGGGAATAACCAATGAAATTTTGGATGCAGTTTGACTTTTTGATAATTGGCTTATTCCAATGATGTGCAGAATAATGACTTACTTTAATGTAATTTTATTACCATATGTGTACTACATGGTACGCTTATTTTGCTAAAGAGAAAACAAATTAAGGTAGACAAAAGAGATTAAGAAAAAACAGTCAAATTGTAACAATAATCTAATAATATAATGCAAGGAAAAGTTACTTGCACATTCCAAAAGTTATATGCTCTGTTTACAAAATTTCCTGACAAAGATTTAAAAGGCCCATTTTATGAAAAATTCTAGAGAAGATTGTCTATTGATATTTGTTGCTTCCCAAGGTAGATATTGAATGTGTCATATTATCTGTCAAATTCAATAGTGTGCTTCAAGTGTTATTTTTTGTACCATTGAATGTTCTATAGTTCATATTACTATGATATCAATTTTACTATGCATATAGCTCTGCGGCAGGCTGTGCCTACTAATCATCAAAATAAGTTGTTCATTCTCATCCAATTTGTGCTACCTACAATTGTATTAGATTTAGATTTAGATTAAATTTCTTTCATCTAATTATTAGAAGTCATGAAATAAATTAAAACAGGTGTAATTTAGGATGTATGTCCATTTCAAACCAAGCATCTTAACTAATATTATTTTGCATAATCAATCTTTTCTTTGAAATTGTTAATTGTGCATAATCAATCTTTTCTTTGAGAACTGTTAGAAGCACCAAAATACCTTCTGAAATTTGGATCAGAAGCGCCAAAATGGAACTACACTGGATCTCCTGCAGAAGTAAGAAAGTATCATTAGACTAAAAAAGAATATTAATAATAATAATAATAAACATAAACACAATTACTTTTACAGACCTTTTGAACTTGGATCAAAAACACCAAATAACACATGAACACACGAACATTTGCAGAAAATGAATAAACATTTGCAGAAAACAAATAAACATTTGCGGAAAACCCATAAAATAGAAGAAAACGAAAAAGAAGAGGAAGAGAAAGAAAATAGAAACAGCCATAGCAAACTCAGAAAACCCCAATTTCAAATGAAAAACCAAAAAACCAAAATCAAATCATAAAATGCTCAATACAACACCGTATATGTAGTGATAGTCATTACCATTTCAAATTTCAAAACTAAGCGTCATTTCTACAAATCTCTTATTGGAAAAAAGAGTTTTCCATTACGCCATCATCACAACTACCAAAATTGTGAAAAACATTAATGATAGGGTTTTGTTTGCAGAGGAGAGGAGCGTGAGGGTTTCAGAGATAATTAGGGTTTCGGAGAGAGAAAGGTATGAGGGTTTGAGAGAGAGGTAAAGCGGAGTGAGAAATCGTAAATTCAAATTCAAAAAACATTACATGAAAATGGTGCTCTGTGATTTATCTACAACATCTGTTGGATTTTACATTGCATAGTGATACACAGGAAAGGAAAAATGGAAGGCAGTGCCAGCAGAAAAAATCTGAAACCCTATTACGAAACCCTAATTTTGGCAGAGAAGAGGAATTGGGGAGAAGAGGAATTGGGTTAGTTCTTGAATTTAAGCCCAACTAAATGAGAGAGCATCAATTTTTGACATGTGTCAACCTTTGAGCCCAGCTGAATGAGAGAGCATTTGCTTGTGACACGTGTCCACCTTTCTTCTTTAAGTAATTTTCTTTCTAAATTTTTTCCCCAAAAATATGTGAGAATGACACGTGGAAAAAGCTTTCGTTTGTGCTACCTACAATTGTATTAGATTTAGATTTAGATACTAAAAATGGTTTTTGGTTGATTAACTTGGTATGACCTTTCAATAGAATTAAGGATGAGTGAAGTTACCTACTTACCCTTTATTATTATGTGCTTCCGTTTAAGGATTATTAGTTTTTAACTAGAGTATTAGTGCACTAATTTATCCAAATATAAATGTCTAATTTTAGATTCAAAAAAGTCAATTCTCTCCCTCTTTTCCTCTCCTATTTGTACCTGTAATCACCTCTTTAAGTGGAACATTGTAAATGATATTTTTGGTTTCGGCTCATGCTTAAGAAATTTTGTTGAGAAAGAGGTTAGTTAAGGCTTGGTCGCAGGTGGTTGGAAAGATCGATCGACCGACTTAACGATGTCATAGCGTTCAAGCTAGCGATAAGTTTATCGAGCAACCCATGCGGAAAATATCCAAGTAGTCAACAACTTTGCCAAGAAACTGAGTAGGTATAGGAGACACACAGTCCCCCAACCTCGAGTCGAGAAAGCAAAGATGCTTACATTCACTCTCGGACAACCCCTGCAAGAAACACACAACATTCAAAATATAAAAAAGAATCCAACAATGGTGTTTTAACAACAACAATATTTTTCTCCCCCATTTGTCTTCAACAAATAGAAAAAAAAATGGAGAGACTAAAATCAACAAAAACAAAAATTGATCATCGCGATGGTATAAAATTAATAGTTGCTCTTGCGTTGCTTCAATTTGCTTATCGAGGTGTTCAAACCTTGCTTCAGCCCTTTCATAATGTTCCTTCTGTGTTACAGAGATGAAATCAAGCTTGTTCACCATCAATCTTTCAAAACTAGAAAGAGGTTCACTTCTTTCAACTAGAGGAACATATGGTACCATGGCTTGCAAGTTGTAATCATCAACAACTCCACTTGTCCCACTAGGTCCAACACCATGACTTTATCTAGCCATACGGTACTCATCTTCTTTGCTTACCCACCTGTCATTCATTTTCACAAAGCCCATCTTGACTAATGATCCATTATTGATCTCATGTGATTGCTTGATTGTTTCAGTTAGTTCTTTCTCAAAATTAACCTCAAAATATTGAAGAAATTTAGAAATTAGAATAACATAGGTGTTGAACATGAAGCTTTGATGCCTCCAAATCCATGAAGACAACTTGGAGATCTTGTTGTTGTATTTAGGGTTTTTGTTCTAGTTAGTTTAGAATTTGCTAGATCCACTCCAAATCAATTCACAACTAAATCAATCTGGTTTTTGAAAAGAAAAATGTTTTTCAAAGCTAAGTGAAAAACAACCTGTTGATTTCTCGTTTTAATCAGTTGTTTTTCCTCAGCCTATGTGAAGGATTTATGAAATGTTCTAGTTTTGGTTGACTTAACTGTGTCAAAACCAATTCAACTGGTTAAATCTTCTTTTCAACCAGTTGATTTTTGAATTTCTTAACAACTTTTCATAAAACTGTTAAATCTGTTTTCAGTTATTTACAAACTATTTTGGCTTAAGTTTAACTGATTAAAATGCCTAGTTTGATTAGTTATAAAACTGTGATTCCCCTTCTTATTTGAAACACGCAACAAGTGTTTCAAAAAAGATTTTGTGAAAGTTTGGATTCAAGAAAGCAAGATTGCTTTGGGTTGTGCTTTGGTTAAAGAGTGGATTAGCAGCAATTGTGATTTCCTGTAATCAGGTGTAATATGTTCCATATTCTCTTGTAATTGTTCTTTAGTTTGAATTCTTGTATCTGTAAGGTCAGAGGATTGTTCTGACTGTGCGTGTGAAGTCAAAGAGGGTGTGAGTTCTTGAGTGGTCAAGATCACCTCTTTGAGGTTGTGGTGTGTTGTAATCTGTTGTTGGTTACCTAGTGAATACCCAATGGTTTTCTAGAGACTGGATGTAACTCTAGTAAGGAGTGAATCAATATAATTGTTTTTGTGATCTTCTCTCTCTCTCACTCATTTAAAATCTGTTTGAATTGTGATTTATTTTCTGATGTCTTAAACAATCGGTTAAATTTTTTATAACAGTTTTAACAAATTTGTTTTCTTGGTTGATCTGATTCTTTGATTTGAAATCAACATCAATCTTCATTCTTAGCCAGTATTTGCGAAAAACTTTCCTTAAAAAATTCACCCTTCTCTTGTCAAGGCCATTAATTCTTACAATAGGGAAATCTATAGTCACTTAGCTTGATTGACTTGAGCATGTGCTCCTTGAAGATATAAATCCAATTGACTTTTATTCCTTTCATAATGCAATATACCAACACAAGGTCCTCTTTGGTCAGAACTAAATGATTACTCCTTCTTGGTGTAAGCATCCATGTTGTGATGAAGACTAGAACCCTTTTTTCTAATTTTTGCGCACCCACGTGAAAACTTATCAATTTTTCCTCTCTCATAGCCATGAGATAAGAGAAAATTGTTAAGCTTCTTATACCACTACCTAGGTGCCTGCTTCAATCCATATAGAGCCTTTTTTAGCTTGAAAACATGTTAAAGATATTTGTTATCTTTAAAGCCAGAAGGTTGAGAAACATATGTTGAACAAGGTGCTTTGATGTCTCCAAATTCAAGAGGGATGCTTGAAGACTTTGTTGTTGTTTTTATGTGTGTGTCTAGTAGTCTTTTAATTGTTAATCCACTATTTAAGATTATCCAAGGTTAATTGAATCTTAATCCTTTTGAAAAAGATGAGTTTTCTTAAGAGTGTAAAATTTCAATCTGTTGAAATGTCGATTCAACCGTTTGTTTGACACTTAATGGCTTTTAAAATGAGCTTGAAAAGTTTGGCTTTGTTTTGTTATCATACTAATTCAACCGGTTGTTTCGAGAATTCAACTGGTTGTTTTTCTGAAAACCTTAATGTTAAGTTGTTCCAATTTGTTTTAAATGATTCAAATTGTGTTTGGTTCTTGATTTTAGCTTTGACCATCTGATTGGAGTATAAAAAGGTTGTTTTATGCTCCTATGCATTAACTAAGAAAGAGAGATCAATCAAAAATAGTTTTCAAGATTTCAAAGAGCTTTTGGATAATCTCAAGTGTGGAATAGGATTGTCTTATAATTCTGAACTTTAATCTTTGATTTTACGCAGGTGTATTCTATTCCCTTCTTCACTGAATATTGTATTTCTGTGTGTACTGGTGTGATGTAGTTTCAGAAAGTGTTTCTGGAAATTTTGTGATTTGTCAAAAGTGGTGTGTGTTCTTGAGGGGTTCAAGATCATCACTTTTAGTGTGTGGTTTGTAATCTAGGTTTGATTACATAGTGAATTCTCAGTGGTTAGCTGAGGACTGGATGTAACTCTTGATTAAGTGTGAACCAATATAAACATCTTGTGTGAATTTCTCTATCCCTACACTCATTAAACCAGTTTATCTTTGGTTTTCAAATTTGCTGGTATAAACAACCGGTTGTTTTGTAAAAAACAACAGGTTACTTTTTCGGAATCAAACTAATAGCAGTTTCCTATTTGGATGAACAAAATTTTAATTGATTGATTCTTCATAGTCTTTCACTCTACCTCAATACTTGCAAAAATCTTTAAAAAACAATTCACCCCCTCTTGTTTAAGGCCTTTAGTTCTAACAATTGGCATCAGGAGCTGAGTTCTTGAAAGTCATTCAAGTTTTTTTATCCTTAGACCTTTTAAAATGGCTGAAAACTACTCTTTGGGGAAGGTGCTTCAATAAATAGGCCACATTTGTTTTAGGGATTGAATTATCAATTTTGGAAGATTAGAATGAAAATCTTTCTTGAATCAATTGATAGAGGAATATGGGTTGCTATTGTAAATGAACATTTTGTACCCAAATTTGAAAAAGATGGTGTTTCATTGAGTAACCTTGGTCCCAATGGACTCAGAGTGAAAATAAAAGAGCTCAATATGATTGTATTGCTAAGAGCATTGTCACTTCTGCTCTAAATTCTGATGAGTTTAAGACATGCTTGATAAAGTTTTTCTTTAAGAGAATTGTTTCTTTTTAAAATAATAATATAAAAATTTATACTTACATTTAAAGTTAATATTTTTTCCCTCTTTTATGTAAATATGAAATTTGAATAACTAAAATTGAAAAATAATTAAAATATGATCAAAGTATTATTTTAAATGATTTGTGCTATAATTACCAGTATCTCTTAAAAAATGGTTGGTATGATTGTATCATATACAAATACAAACTAGTAATTTTTTTTAAAATTATATTACATTATGTTTTTCTCTAAAACTCTATAATTGTTTATCGTAAGAAAATTTTGTGTCTATGTCGCTCATCTTAAATGTAAATTTAAGCATAACTAAACTGCTTATGAAAATAGAATAAACACAAAATTATTTCATATACAAAATTGAACAAAAATTATTCGGAGCTTTTATTTTAAAATTAAAAAAAATATTTTTATCATTTCACATTAAACATCGAGTGCAAGTTCAAAAATATCAGAAAGCAATTGCCTTCTACAATTCTCTTCTTTTACTTTAGATTTGGGCCTGGAAAATCTAAGCCCATAAGAGGAAGACAATTGCTTCCTGCACCATATTACTACACTCAATTCCAGCGGAAAAAACGAAAATGTCCTAAAAAAAATGAGGTGCATATAAAAATACCTTTCAGACTCTCTTTTCCGGAATATGTGTTCCGCATTTCTTTTGTCAGAACGAATTTTTTATATTATGGATTTTCTTATTCAGAATGAGTTTTGGCAAATACTTCCTACACCCAATCATTTTTAACCTGCACCCAACATATTTTTTTAATTTCCAAAAATACCCTTAATTCCGGAAATAAAAATTTGAAAATGAAAATAATATATTTTAGAAAAATAAATCTGAAAACAAAAATTAAAATTCTATTTCAAACAAAAAAATCCAGAAATGAAAATAATATATTCCAGGAAAAAGAAAATCTGGAAAAAAGATTATTATGTTTCGAAAATGAAAATCCAGAAAAAAAATAAAAATCTGAATAAAAAAATCTGTAATATAAAATTTTGTTTCGGAAAAAAAAAATCCAGAACACATATTTCAGAATTTTTGTTTAAGAATAGTTTCGTCTTTTCCGTTGGAATCGGGTGCAGTGATATGGTGCCGAAAGCAATTGCCCTGAAAGGAAAGTCCAAAAGTAACTTCGTCTTAACCCCAACACTGCGTCTTTTTCAACCTCTAGCACAAACCCAACCCCCAAAGCTGTTCCCGGAACCACTGCGACCATAGCTTTTCTCCGCCACGTTCAAGGTCGTGTAAAACTCTGTTTGGCTTCTCTGTTTCTGTGCTTCACTGGTTCATGTCTTGTGTTTTGTACTAGGAGTAGTCACTAGGCACTACTACGTATTTCAACTTGCATTATTTGTCATTTATCACTTGTGGAGTTATCAATTATGTACGGAGTTTAGGTATTGAGTTTTTTATGATTATTAATTTATGATTATCAATTAAGAATATATTTGAAGGAAGACCTGTGAGAGAAGAATGAGAAGGATTAGCTAATTTGTAGAAGTTAATGTCTATTAGTTTTCTCAGAATCTGAATTTTAACTCGTACATAGGCTAAATTTTAGTTTATGCAGAAGTTAATTTCAGCTTTCCCAACTATCCTTCTCATTTCTCTCTCTTGGATGTGCTTGTAGAGAAGTTTCCTCCAAACAGGACCCTATGATTATTAATTAAGCATGTGGTGTCTTATACGGGTTCTCCCCTCTGATTTATGCTATGCTATGTTATATGCATAATGCATATTCATATTAGTTTCATATATCATGTAAATGATTTACGATTCTGTATCCAGTTCCTGAGTCTGAATAGAATCTTGAGTTTGACTGCTTAAATAGCTACTCTATGTTCAGTCGTACTTTTGGCAGTGCATGTTAAATTCATTCCTCTATCTCTCTCTTTGTATTGCTGCTTTTGTTGTTCATATTGTTAATTATGCTGTAGATTGATGACAGACTCCATATATAGACTATGAATTTTGATTTAAAGACAAATATTTCTTTAATTTTGACTGTATTTGTTAGCATTTGTATATGTGTAACATGGTAGCATCTTTTTAGGTTGCTCCTGTCAGTTATTGGTAATAATAGTCTTGGATAGTAAAGTAAAATAATATATTTTGATTTTCAGTTAAATAACTGTTTGTATGTAAGTTTAAAGGTAATTAGATGAATTGAAAGTTATATTTTATATGGTTTTGACACCTAATATTATTAGAAGTATTTGAGTCTGCTAGTGTGTGTTTGTGTGTGATTGAAGTAGTAGCACTTTTTCCTCCTATTCTTGCAATTTGAATTTATTTGGCTTCCATTTAATCCAGTTCTTCCTCTAATCCTTGCTTTCCTTTAAAAAGAATTTACAATCATGAAATTCATGGGAACCTTTCCTTCAACTGTACTTCCTTTGTACAATTTAGAATATTGTCACAATGACAGTGTCTTCAACTGTGCTTGCAGTTTCTTTGGAGATTGGACATCATAATTATAATGCTAATTGCAAAATCAATTGATAATGGGTTTTAAACAGGAAAAATTCATTTAGTGTTAATATACCATGGCCAGATGGGATGCAATTTTATCCCTTCCAGTACAAAATCCTCCCACATTGGAAATTTCCTCTCTTGACCTAGTGTGGTCAAAAGTGGAAGGTTGGCATGATAAATTAGATAGAGTTGCTCTAATACCATTTGCTAGAGTTGATGATTTTGTGAGGGGTGAATCCAATAATAAAGAATGTCCTACAAGATTTCATGTTGAAGCAAGGCGTCGACGGTCTCCATCAACGCCTTTCAAGCAAAAGGTTGATGGGATACTAGAGTACATTTTGTAAGTTGTAATTGTGTTCATTGGGAATCACTTCTTCATCGTTATTGTTTTTTGCATTCTACTTCAATGTAGAGTTTAATACCATCTCAATGTAGGTATTGGTGTTCCTTTGGTCCTGACGACCATAGAAAAGGTGGCATTGTCCGACCAAGTCGTACTACATATGTTCCAAAGAAGAAAAATGCAGGTAGACCAAATACCAAGAGAGGTTGTACTTGTCACTTTATTGTGAAGCGCCTTATAGCTGAACCTTCAGTTGCCCTTATCATATATAATGATGATAAGCATGTGGACAAAAAGGGTTTTCCATGCCATGGTCCACAGGACAAAAAGGCTGCTGGAACACGTGCTATGTTTGCTCCATATATCTCAGAAGAGCTCCGTCTTCGGGTGTTATCTCTTCTATACGTTG
>Ga0123342_1004421_pt1 | contig 21472 bp, 12 predicted proteins | sample Turbeawhitnodule_FD_89960 | JGI IMG/M metagenome (GOLD analysis project Ga0123342, IMG submission 89960) | Root nodule microbial communities of legume samples collected from Mexico - Turtle bean Mexico white nodule | ecosystem: Host-associated > Plants > Roots > Nodule | place: Mexico: Nepantla...
ATTACAAGCCTAATTACAAACGAATCTAAAACCTATTACAATCTTCAAAGCACTCAAGCTATTTTCTTCATCAAACACACATCAAGCCTTGGTAGGGAAGAAGCTTCCTCCAGCTTCAACAGAATATAATTTGAAACACTATATCAAAGAGTTGTAAACATATTTGTCTTATATTTATATATTTATTTTGGTATTTCGTGCAGATTATGGTTATTAGATATGGGAAAAATATAGGGATGTTACAATGAATAATTTAAATTGTGGTAATAGATAACTTTTAACTATTAACAATTATTTTAAAAATTATTGGAATTTAGTTTAGAAATTTCTTAAAACACAATAGACAAGAAGAAATAAATGAAGAATAAGATAAAATAATTAATTGAGATCATAAAAAGTAGGGGTGGCAATGCGGGCTGGCTCGCCCCGCTTAGGTCAGCCCCGCGTTTAGTCCCGCAAAATGCAGGTCGGGTTGACCCATCTGCACAAGGAGTGCAGACTCATTTCACTAGCACGCCCCGCGTAAGAGGTAGGTCGCGGGCCTACAGGTCAACCTACATAAGGAAAATATTTTTTTTAACATTAAAATTTAATTACAAAATATATTTATGCTATTAAAAAATTAAAATTCCATCCTTGTTTTAATTTAGTCAATTAAGATAAAAAAAATATAAAGGTATTTAAGTATGAGGGTTGTTAGAAGGATTGATTAAAAATAATTAATGTTTTGTTTTGCATATATTTTCCTTCTATATGTATGTAAATGTATGAGAGTATCTTCTCAAAGTTTTGCTACAAAATATTTTAATGAAATCTCTTCTTTATATTATTTTTATTAACAAATTTTAATGTAAAACTTTACTTAAAACTAAATCCATTCTTATTTTTAATATCAACTTCTTTAGATGATTAAAATAAAACATACTTTTTTTGGTACATTATTTTTTTAAAATAAAATAAAATAAATGTCACACTATAATAATAATGTGAGTGAGATATAATTTTTTTGTAGAAAAAATAAAATAATTATTTTTTTATTTATGCGGGCTAGCAGACCAACCCGCCTTGCCTCGTTGTTGGCCCGCGCGGGCTATAGGTTATGCGGAGCTGGCTTAAGCAGGTCAGTGGGCTAGACTAGTGAGTTCGTCCCACGCTTTTTAGTAGCGGGCTACGGATCGACCCGCATGGCCCACCTCACATTGTCATCCCTAATAAAAAAAGATTTTCTTACTAGAGGACAGTGTACTAAAGAAAATTAAAAAGGAGGATGGAATAATAGATGCAATATTACAAATATTTTTAGCTTGAAGAAAGTAAAATTTTTAATTTTCTATGTATTCTAACTTATAATATTTCATATGTAATATTAAAACTATGTAATCGAGATATTGAGGAAAGTAAAAAATGATTAATTTTCAAGTTAAGTATTTTAATTTATAATATGCCGAATTGGATGTTGGAAGATTCATGTACTTTTACTTTTAAATTTGCTAGATGATTTTGCTCAGATACTGTTACTCTTTGTTGTTGGAGGAAACTTATATGGTCCACTTGCTAAAACTTTGTTGCTTTTGGAATTTTTTTTCATGGAAGACTTCCTATTGACATAGGCATGCAAAAAAAGTTTGTACATTTGCTTTAGGTAGGAGGAGTCTATTCAATATTTATTTTTTGAGTGTTCTTCTGTTACTTATATTTGGGATTGGATTAAACAACATTTTCCTAGTTATCAACTTCAATCTGGCCAAGGATCTTATCTCTTTTATTAGGTTTGATAATAGTTCTTTGATTAAATTGATCAAATTGATTGTGGTTAAGTTTTTTGTTTGAATAATTTGGAGGATGATAAATCATGCTAGATTCCAGTAGAAGATTGCCTTCATACAACCATTGATTCTATTAGAGACTCTACGTGCTTAGTCAGGAATGCTTCTAGCATCTGTATGCAAAAAGATATCATTAACTTCATTGTGATATCATTAACTTCATTGTATACTGTCAGTTTGGATTTTCCTTCTTCTGTTATATTAAGATTAGCAATGATGGTGTTTCAAGAGGTTCTCCTGGTCTTTCCTGTCCTGGTATTTTCCGTGGTAGTACTGGAGAGTTTATTGGAGAGTTTTCTTCTTTCCTTATGGTCCATTCTTTTTTGGTCGCTGAGTTTATGAGTGTTATCCTTGCCATAGAAGAATCTCAGAAAATGGGTTACAATTGTCTTTTTTTTTATAATGTGATTCCTTTTTGGCTTCCTCTGCTTTTCAGTCCAGTACTCAGGTTCCTTAGCATATTAGAAATAAATGGAATAAGTGTATTGTTTATTGTAGAAGTATTTCTTTTAAAGTTTCTCACATATTTAGAGAAAGTAACTCTTGTGCGGATAACCAATCTTGCCTTTCTTCATAGGCAAGATTTTGTTAGGTACAATAGTTTTCCTTCTAACATTTCTTTTTGAATTTTTTCCATAATAGGTATAAGTTACCCATGTTTCGCTTAGTATAAGGTTATTCCTTTCTTTGTATGAGTTTTGGTTTAGCCTAGTTGAGATTTCAGATTTCATAATAATGACTAGCATAAAATTTTATTAAAAAAATACTTTAATTTATAATAGTTGAGTAAATATTTAAAAGGATAATTTTTTTATAAAAATAGTTTTGTATAAGCTAATAAATACTAAGTGTTCGGAAATGATAAAAAAACTTAAAACTAACTTAAAAATTTATACTTGATTAATTTTTTTTAATTAAGTTATATTTTTTAGTCAAACTATTTGGTTGATTTACCTTTTAGTTTGATTTACCTTTTAGTTTGATTTACACGTGCATTGCACTAAAAAAAATCATTAAATAATAATTAAATTTAAATAAAAAATAATTACTATATTAACTAAGTTAGATATTATTTTTCAAACTAACAAATTATTGGTATCTAACAATTTTTTTAGTTTATAAAATATTCTCTAATCTAATAAATATAATAATTAATTATTTAGTCTCTAAAATTAATTTTTATTTAATAATTATTTTTAGTGTTAAAACTAATTTAAATCAAATCAAACTAAAATTAATTATTTACAAATTATTATATTAACTATTATTTTACTAATATATTAGAAATGTGTATGTGAAAATTATGTCTTCCTTTATTCATTAGAACAAAAAAATATTATTAATATATTTTAAAAAATATTTAATATTATATATAACATTAAAGAAAAAAAAATAATAAAAATCATTTATCATAATATATCAAATATATAAGTTAATAAAAATTATAAAAAATTGTAAACTTATTCAAACTAAAACGCAAAATTTATTTTAATTTGGTATAGACTTATTTTATGTTCAAATCAAATAAACCAAATTACATATAATTTTTATATTTAATTCATCTACATTTTTAAGTAAGAATAAAATAAAACAGTATCATAAACACTCTTAATAAAAGATTATAGGGAAAAGATTTAGAGTTTTGTAAGTCTCCTTAAAATTTGGTAAATCCAAACCTAACAACACATGGATGAAGTGGTTATGTGTCTCAGTAAAAAACCCATTTAAAAGATCCTACGCATTTGGACTCTCCATTTTGGTTTACTGTAACAAAAATAAGATGATGCACATGAAATGCCTCTCTGAGTTCTCTTATTATGGCAAAATTTCAATCCAAGTGTTTACAGAATCACTCTCATTTCATTACTTGATAGCAATGTCAACCAAAGTATATATGAACACTAACCGTTTTTAAATTGGTATAAAAATGCATATTCAATAGTGATACTAGCCTAACTTCATTTTCCAGTTCAATTTTTTTTTAATAGAGACAAGAACGAAGTTTAAAACGTAGAAACAAAATTCTCGACGGTATTCTTACCCGTTGTATTTGAAATACCGGGGGCAAAAAAGTTAGATGAATTTTGACTTCTAGAATAATTTCAACTTCTAATTCATTTAAAAAAAATCAAATGCTTCTGTAACACATTGCACAAACTAGTGACTCCCGTTTTTTTTTCTTTACTTGCTAAGTTAACATGCAAAGCAGTTCCATATTGCTCAATTCTTTTATTTTTATTTTTGAAGTGTTTATAAGCTCCAATACTCCTCCAAGGATCATGTGATCTTATAAGTGAACATGTAGACTCTTTTCTTGCCTCTTCCTTCTTTAATGGAGAGGATTGTACCTTGACATCCAATTAGGCCTTAGGCTATCTAAATCAAGGTTGTCTCCCTCTTAAAAAGATATGAATATGCAAGTGATGCTTAGGGATTGCCTCCTTTTTTTTCTATAAAGAATTAAAAATCGAAAATTTTATTGAACAAAACCTCAAAACTCATGGGGAATTACAAAAGAATCAACCAAAGAGTTTAGCCTTCCATGCGAAGGCAGGACAAAAGAATTACAAAGAAAAAAAAAACTAAGAAAACCCTATGAAACTGTAGGGGGATTGCCTCCTTTATTTATTCATTTCTTTTTATTTTCCTCATGGATCTAATCCATATGTAGAAAATGGCAAACAATATTTGAATAAATTTCCTTATTAAAAGGTACAAATGTATTTATAGAAAAGAGTAAGGAAATAACGAAATTTTTTTTATAGAAGTTTTGATGAGAAAAAGTATGGCACTTTTGAAAGATATTTTTGTCCACTTTGTTTTGTTCATTGTCCAAACTAGGAAACAACACCACAAAATGTTGTTTTTTAGATTCTTGGGAAGAAGAGTTAGCATAATGATTTAAGTGAAAAGAAAAATTAGCATAATGATTTAAGTGGAAAGAAGAGTTTAAAGTATTGTAACCCCTTTTTACAGATTATTCATCCATGTTTGTAATGGGTGTTATGAGAAACTCTTATTTTCTTGATTTTTCTATCATTTCTTCTTTCTCCTTTATTTCTTCTTTCTCTCTTTTCTTCCTTCTCTTTTTCTTTTCTTTCTTTCTATTCTCTTTGAACAAAAGCTTGTACTTTTTCTCTTCTTATAAATTATTTTTCTCAATCTATACATTTTCTTCCTTTGGCTACAAGCTCTTTCATTTATTTATATTTTTCATATTTTATTTGTTTCTCCCTTTATCTTTAGAAATTTTTTTCGTTATGATAGTCTCTTCTTCATTTGGAATTAATGCAATCTAAGTAGTTGATTGTTGATTGGAATGTAATGAGGCAGTGGAAGGCTTTGGAGGAGTAGAACGAGTGGTTTTGGAGAGGTGAAGTTTTGACAACAATGGTGAAAGCAATGAAGGGTAAAGAGGTGTGGCCAACCTTCCAAGGTTCACTAGGCCTTTTAGGCTCACTAGCAAAGAAAGATTTGGGGGAGAGTGAGTTTCTTAATTCAAATTACTTCATTCAATATATGTGAAATATGAATACATGAGGTTTATTTAAGGTATTTATAGATGAAGATGGTGAAGGTAGCTTGCTCCTTAAGCTACCATAATCGTAGTTAAGCAAGCTTAACTATAATGAGGTTTGGTGGCTTAAGAAGGGGCATATTTTTCCTCCTAAGATGCTCTAAAGACCCTTGCTTGTGTGACAAGTGAGGGTTTCTAGAGTGTCTTTGATTCATCTATAAAATACACTTGAAAGTAAATGATAATAAGGGTCCTATACATGAGTATTCTACTTATTTATACAGATAGTTCTTTTGTCGTTATTCTTATGTATGGTGGCTTGGATGATCCTCCATCAAGATGCCTCCCTTCAAAATGATCTGTCCTCATATCCAGTTTAAAGTTTCACCTTATGTGAAATGAATGACTTTAAGATCCACCTAGTTCATGAAACCACTTTAAAAGGATAACAAACATAAGGAGAATTCAAAAGAGTAGAAGTAGATGGATATGGAAATATAAAAACAAACAATGTATTTGTATGATACCTTTATGGTGGTTCTTATTTCCTAAGGTAGAAAATAAAATACCACACTGAAATGAGAAAACTTTGTAGAATAAGGCGAAAGATAATAAAAAGAAGAATTACCTCGATTAGGTGATAAAAGTATACAATTTATTTTTTGTGTCGAGGTAATATGGTCATATGATTTCTTTTGTGTGTGAATTTGAAGATTGTCTTGAAAAAGTTGTTTATAGTTTTACTAGTACCCTCGCGACCTTGTGTGGGGTGAAGAGAATTGTTGGAGATCCCACATTGACTAGAGATGAGGACATCTCATTGTATATAACTGGGTGCAAACCTCAACCTCATGAGCCGATTTTATGGGGTTGAGTTAGGCTTAAAGTCCACTTCGTGATATGGTATCCGAGTCATTTCGAGCCTATCCTAGTGAATGTTTGTGTTGGGCCTATTGTGCCACCTGCTATCGGGCCGCTATCGGACCACCCATAATATATAGTCCCACGCACGAGTTGTCACTCTCGGCGTGAGGGCGCACGAGTTGTCACTCTCGGCGTGAGGGGGGTGTGTTGGAGATCCCATATTGACTAGAGATGAGGAAATTTCATTGTATATAAGTGGGTGCAAACCTCAACCTCATGAGCCGGTTTTATGGGGTTGAGTTAGGCTTAAAGTCCACTTTGTAATAAGAATATAGAAAAAATTTATTGTTTTTGCTAGGCTTAAAAGTGCCCCTATAAAAACAATCAAAAATTAACATGAAAGAAATGTGTACAATAAAAGGAAAAAGAAAAATGGAAAAGAGGACCTTGGGGGTAAGGTGAAGGTACCCTCTATTTGATAGGTTGACAAAATAGATCCAAGGAGTATTGTTTTTGTTATTTTGAGTTTGTACTTCATGAATTTGCTGAAACTTTTGATCGTCGTGCTTGAGTACAAGCAAGTCTTCATAAGGTGTTTGAACCAACTTTGGTTTAGCTTTAGACAAATAATTTTAAAAGGCAAAACTAGTCACAAAGCTATTTCCTTTGTTAGTGAAAACAAGTTTATTAAAACAACCCTAGTAAAAAAAAAAAGGACTGGAAAAATTCCTAGCATTTTCTAATAAAACATCATAAGTTTCTATAGGAACAATGGATCTTAAATCCTTTTTATCATAAGGTCCTAAATAAGGCTTGACTTGCACTTGTTGAGTCATAACTAAATCCCCATCATTTTGAAAGAAAAAATGTTTATAAGATGGGAAATGAGTATTTATGGTGTATTTCAACATTTGAATAAACAAAGGTATAAGTTGATAACTATCCATAAGAGAAAACCTTTAAAAAATTTGACAAGTATGATGAAAATCATATTCTCTATGGAAAGTAAGAAGTTGATTAACATTTTTAAACAAAATATTGGAATCAAGTAAAGAGTCATTAGAAGGAACATGAACAATACTAGAACTAGACTCCTCTCCTATATGCTCAATATTAATCAACTCTTTAGAAGATATCTCTATTTCTTCCTTATTATTTTCTAGATTTGTAGGATGTTCTATTGTTAATGTAGATATAATTTGAGGTACCTCCTTTTGAGTTTCTAAGGATGGAGATTCGTGTTTTCTTGGAAGAGATGCTAATTTTTTGCTAAATTCTCTCTCTCTCTCTACAGATATAATCTTTTTCTACATCTATAAAATTATGACCTATTGTAATAAATTGCTTTAGATATGGAAAAGTAGGCTTACAAACAATAGGTTCAACAAAAGATACCATTTGAGAAGTCTTCTCCCTAGAATGTGGCTTTATGAATGACCCTCCCTTTTGTAATCCTGCCCAGGGTAGGTTGAGCTAGAATATTGATCCACATTATAAGAATTATAGAATGCCTCTTTACTTGGAGAATAGGGTTTCTTATAAAGTTCAGTGTTTCGATAATACCCTTCCCTGTGTTTTCCCCTAGGTCTATGTGAAGATTCTCTATATTTACTCCTAGACCTATGTGTTTTACTTTCCTGAGTTTGTTTATATTGTATAAGGAATTCCTTTATCTCAGAAAGATTTTTAGTCTGTTGGTCTAGTTGGAAACAAATATCATGTTGAGTTTAAGCATTTATAATGCCATGAACACCAGACTGATGAAATGGGCCACTCATGGTTGATTGTAAGAAACTTTTCACACTTGTTTGAAAGAAATCGACTAGAGTGAGTCCCAAAAATTTTCAAAGTAAGAGAATTTGGTGAAAACAATTTTATGGGGGAATTGTAGTAAAAGAAGCGAGAGTAAACTTCAAAAGAATTAAATGTTTCATTCAATATAAACGACGAAAAATGGTTTTTAATCGGTGGAAACAATAGATAAGTAGTGGAAACATAAATGGTAGAGAACAAAGAACTATGACAAACAATCAAGAATAGCGATGAAACCGTGAAGAAACAAAGTTGGGCAAAAAAAATTTGGTGAAAATTGACTTAGCTTGGCTGGATCTTTGGTGTGCTCTGATCCACCTAATGCAATCCAAGCTTGGGGTTGGATGAAAAGATGGAGTTACAACAAAAATGATTAAATATGTGCATCGAAAAGGAAAGGAAAAGGTGAGGTTTGGAACGGGTTTGAGGTATAATGAAGAAGAAAGAGTTGTGGCCAACTTTCTTAAGGTTTTACTAGGCCAATAAGGCTCTCTAGCAAGGAAGATTTGGGAGGGAATGAGTTTCAAAATCTGAATACTTCATTCAATAATGACAAATATGAGTACATGGTGTTCATTTGAGTTATTTATAGATGAAGAGGATGAAGCTACCTTGCTCTTTAAGCTACCATAACTCTAGTTAAGCAAGCTTAACTATAGTGACGTTTAGTGGCTTAAGGAGATTCCATGTAGGTCCTCTTAAGATTCTCTAGAAAACCTTACTTGTGTGACAAGTGAGGGTTTCTGGAGTGTCTTTGATTTATTTACAAAGTACTCTTGAAAGTAGTGCAAAATACAGGTCATATACATGACTATTCTACCATTTATACAAATAATTCTTCCTTCTTTATTCTTGTATATGATGGCTTGGATGGTCCTCCATCACTTTCCCTTTGTTGGAAGGTTGCAAAACCTCAAAAAAATTGAAATTCACCTCATCATCTTGAGCTCTCACTTTAAGCATTCCATTATCAACATAAATAATAATTGTAGCAATTTTTGAGAAAGGTGTGACAAGTATAAAGGGAACCTCCTTGTCTTCTTCTGTGTCCATCACAAAAAAATCCACATGAAACATGAATTTGTCCACCTTGGCAAGGACGTCTTCAACCACACCATACAGATACTTAATTGATCCATCAACTAACTGTAGTGTCATCTTGGTGGGTTTAACCTCCAAATCACCTATCATTTTCATCATAGCTAAAGGCATTAAGTTGATGCTAGCCCCCAAATCCAATAAAGACTTCTCCACAGACAAAGCATCTATACTTACAGAGATATTGAAACTTCTTGGATCATTGGATTTTAAGGGTAAAGATTTCTAAATGATATCACGACAACCAACCTCCAACTCTATAGTCTCTTCCTCTATCAGTCTTCTTTTCTTTGTCAGCAAATCCTTCATAAATTTTGCATATGTGCCCATTTTCTCTAAGGCTTATGCAAATTGAATAGTAATTTGTAGCCTTTTAAAATATCTTGAAATCTTGCAAATTGCCTCTCCTTATCTTTTCTTGAATGAGAATGAGGATAGGGTATATTCATTATGGGAGCACTTCTCTCTTTATTTTCGATCCTTTTATTTTTCTCTCTTTTTTCTTCATTCTTTTCTGTTGAAGATGGGAAGCTTTGATGTGTCAAATCCAAATGAAGCCTAAAGCTGTGTGATGTTTTAGGTTTAGGTTTTGGTTTGGGGTTTAGAATCTTTCTAAAGATCAGTTTTGATTCTCAGACAAAGCTCATTTCAATTAGTTTTAAAGATTAAAGTGTTTTTCCATGCAAAGGAAAAAAACAACCGATTAAAGTTTCGGAATAATGGGTTGTTTGTAACTTAGCTGGCAAAGAAGGTTTTAAAATTGTTTTATAACTGACAAGAGCATTCAACCAGTTAAATCGTGGTTTTAATCGATTAAATGTATGTCCTTGTAACAGCTTTTTGAAAATCTGTTTCAACTGATTTGGTTGTTTAGATTTGCTTCAATGTTAGCATTTCAAGTATTATAAATATGTTTTTGATTCAAACGTTTAAAAGATTGATGATTAATGAAACCATAAAACTTTTGATACTCTGAGTTGAGATTGATTTGAGAGATTACAAAACTGTTTGTGAAAAGGTTTCTACCAAGTTTCTAGCAAGATTGCTTTGTGCTTTGTTGTCTTTCAAAGAAATGATCTATAGGGTGCTGGTGTATTGTGTTTTACCAGGTGTTTTCTAATCCTGTTCAAGTTCTTGTAATTGTTCATATAACATTCTGTATAACTTTGTAAAATCCTGTAAAGTCAGTGGGATTCTGGCTTGAGGTGTGTGTTGTGTGCAAAGAGGGTGAGTAGGCTTTGTGGGATTCAAAGTCACCTCTTTGTGTGTGGTGTTTATGTAATATGTGATTGGTTGCATAGTGAAAACTCAGTGGTTTGACTGAGGACTGGATGTAGCTCTGTGATTGAGTGAACCAGTATAATCTCTGTGTGTGATTCTCTCTATCTAATCTCTTATTAAATTGTTTGTATTTTCCGCTATCATAAACAACCAATTAAATCGCAATTTTAACCGATTGATATTCTGATTCCAGTTTCTGTTTGATTATTGAATTAGTTTTCTGAATTGCTTTTCTGAGTTGTTTGTTAGAGCTTCATTCTAAGCAAAGTTTTTGTGAAAATAGTTTGAAAACAATTCACCCCCCTCTTGTTGTAGCCATCAAACCTAAAAATTGTATCAAGAGCAAGGTTCTTGAAAGTTACTCAAGTTTTTTATTTCTGGTTTTTTAAAATCTTTTGATGGATGATAAAATGCCCTTTGGGGAAGGAGCCTCAATAAACAAGCCACCTTTGTTTTGTGGAGTTAATTACCAATTTTGGAAAGTTACAATGAAGATTTTTATACATTCAACTAACAAAGGCATTTGTGAGTCAATTGAAAATGGTCCTTTTGTACCTCAAGTTAAGAGAGATGATGTTTTAGTTGATAAACCTTCATCTGAATAGACAAAGGCAGAATGTAAGAAAGTTAAGTTTGATTGGATAGCTAAAAATATTATAACATCTACTCTAAGTTGTGATGAGTTTTTCAGGGTTTCACAATGTAGCTCAGCCAAAGAAATGTGGGACATCTTGGAGGTCACACATGAAGGCACAAATGATGTAAAGAGAGTTAGGAAGCATGCTCTGATCCAAGAGTGTGAACTCTTCAGAATGGAGAAGGGAGAATCAATATGTGATGTGCAAAAGAGGTTCTCTAACATTGTGAATCACCTTATGAGTCTTGGTAAGAAGTTTGATCAAGAAGAACTCAACATTAAGGTACTAAAGTGTCTTGATAGAACATGGCAACCAAAGGTTACTGCCATTTCAGAATCAAAGGATCTCACTTCAATGATTGTGGCATCTCTTTTCGGCAAACTAAGAGAGCATGAAATTGAGATTCAAAGGGTTGTTGTTCAAGAGAGTGAAGACAAGCATAAAAAGATCATAGCACTCAAAGCTAGCAAACAACAACATGTTTCCAGTGAAAGTGAAGAGGAAAATATAAGTTTGTTATCATGAAAATTCAGCAAATTCTTGAGAAAGAAACAAGCTTCTAAAAGGTATGATTCAAAGAAACCTAGTGAATTCAATTCTAATAAGTATACTTGTTATGGTTGTGGTGAACAGGGACATATTAAGTCTGAATGCCCAAATAATGAAGTCAAAGAAAAGGGAGACTTCAAAAGGGAGAAAAAGGGAAAAGCAAAGAAAGCTTATATAGCATGGGATGACAATGATGTCTCATCCTCAAGCTCTTCAGATGATGAGGAAGCTAATCTTTGTCTTCTAGCATCTGTAACAAGTAGTGTGGATTCTACTTCAACAAGTAAAGGTACCACCTATGATCAATTGCTTAATGCTTTTTATGAAACTCATGATGAAGCCAACCGATTGACCCTTTCTCTCAACTGATTGAAAGGATTAAATAACTGGTTAGAAAATAAAGTTAAGGATCTTGAGAAAGAGTTGTACAAAACCAATGAAGATTTAGAACATCTAGATTTAATCTACAAGAATTCTTCTTGCAGTTGTGAGAAAATGAGTTGTGAAAATTGTGAACTTTTTGAAAAAAAGATTTGCTATCTTTTGAAAACCTTGGACAAGTTTACAACTGGAAAGTCCAACTTTGAAAATGTTTTAGCCTCACAACAAAAATGTGGTTTTGGAAAAGCAGGTTTGGGATTTTATCCTCAAAGCAAAGAAAAAAAAAATTGCAAAACCTTTTTTAAATTTTCCAGAAAAACAATCGGTTAAAAAATTGTTTCAACCGGTTGTTACTTGCTTCTATTGCATGAAAAAAGGTCATTCTGTCAGGTATTTCAGGTTTCGTAAATCTCTTGTACCTAAAGACATCTATAAGTGGATTCCAAGATGTATTGTCAATACAAAAAAATAAATCTAACACTGAAGGTCCCAAATTCTTCAAGGGATCAAATCTTAAGATTTGACAAAGTTCTATTTTGCAGATTTCTGATTTCTTTTGAAAGGTTCAGCAAGGACTGGATGATCTGTACTTGTCATGAAAGGTTCAGCAAGGACTGGATGTTCTGTACTAGTCAACATATTAGAGTCTTGTGATGGTTTCCTTGAACTTCTGTAATTAGAAAACCAGTAATCTAGGGACTAAACTCTCATTCTTTGTTAAGAGCTATCAATGTACAAAATTCTATTCAATATGCTTCTCTATGTTTCTATGAATGATTTCTATGTGCTCTATCTTCTCTCCATATGTTTTATAGCTTGCAGTTATTTGAAAACCTAATAATTACATGCAACATGTGGTTCTGGTTTAAAACAATTTTTTTTCAAAACAGAAATTTAACCGATTGTTTCCTTAACACAACCGATTATTTCTATCAGATAAGCTCTGAATGAATCTGTTTTTTGATTTTTAATTTTGGGATTTGTGATTCTGTTAAACCTAGTGACGTGTATGGTCAAACTTGTTTTAATTGATGTTTGAATACAGTTTAACTCTGGTACATTAGCTTTTAATAGATCAGATTTCTACCTATCTTGAAAATCAAATTTGTCTTAAATGCTTGGTCAAATATCACATGTGAATCTGTACTTTGTGATTTGACTGACCATGTCAGCTTTATTGTTCAGATTTGATTCGTTTTTATGTTGAATACAATCAGCTTTGACTAGGGATTCTCTGTTATAAAACCCAATGCATTCAGCTGTTGTTTCCACTCACAAATAATCGGTTAAACTAGAACTGTTATTTTTATCCTTCTTCAAAAGTTTTCTTTGAAGAAACTATTTCTGATTTAAGCAATGGCTGGATCTCCTCCATCTGCAAAAAGAATGAAGTCCAGGGGTGTCAAAAGCTCTGGAAAGCTTGAAGGTTGGTTTGCAGGGGATACCAATCTCATCAACAAGTACCTACTAGAGTCTAGTAGAAAGAATGTGAATACTCCAAAAGTTGTTTCCTTCTCTTGGATGAAACAACAGAAGTTAGATTCTGTAAGGACTTTCCTCAAAGAACAAAAGCTGAAAATATTTCTGGAACTCACAGGGAACATGTATCCTGATCTTGTAAAGGTATTCTACATTAACCTTAGTTTTAATGGTGACTCAGTTGTTTCTCATGTCAAAGGTGTGGATATGATTATTACAAATGAGGTATGGTTTGTTGTGACCGAGCTGAAGTCTTCTAGACTATAGGGGAAACCTTGAAGTTGTGGAAGATTTCAACAAAATCCAGTTTTACAAAAGTTGTCTCAAGAATCCCCATTCCAAAGTGAGGAATTTTTCTGTTGGAGAGTTGAAGCTTGATGAAAGGCTTGTGGCCTTCACAGTTTCATGGATTCTCACACCTAGGGGGAGCAACCATTCAACTTTTTCTGAAGAAGATCTTCTCATGATTTGCTGCATCATGAATAAAGTGAAGATCAACTGGATTCACACTATCAAAGAGCATATGCAAAAAGTCATGAGGTTATGTGACTTTCATTATCCTTATGCTATTTTGATTTCTAAGTTCCTTCACTATTTTGAAGTGGATATAGAAGGAGAGCAAGCAGAAGTTATTGCTTGAAGATGCTTCAATAAAGATAAACCCATTCAAAGAAGGTGTTCATCACATTACAAGTAAGTATTCTTCCAAAATGAGTATGAAACACATTTCTATTTGAATGTGATTCTTTGTGTTTTTTTAGTTGCTTTCATTGGCCGAATCATAGTAGACGTGTTAAGACTTGTTATTTTCTATGTTTCAAAGTTTAATCCATTAATCAAGCAATTGTATCCATAACTTCTATTGTTGGCAAAAAATTTCTTCAAAAAAGGGAATGACTTTGATACTTGGTTGATGTAGTTTTTGTCTTGCTTTTGTTTGCTTTGAGTTTGTGTTTAGCTTTTTAAGTTTTCTAAAGTTTAAAAGTATTGGAATTTATTTTTGAAATATTTCTTAAAATGAACATGTTTTAGGAAGATTTGGGACCCACAATCATTAGGTGCAACTGTTATAATTCCATTTTCTTATGGGTTTTTCTTTGGCTAAATTAGTTCAAGAAATCAAATCCAGAAAAATTTATTGTAGGGACTCGAATTCTTAGAAAACTGAGACATATATATGCCTAGCACCTAGGTTACATTGACTTGGGGTATATATGCAGATTTAAAATCTTTTTCTCAGCAAATAAACCGAGTCAATTGTAGTACAACTGAGGATTTTTGTATCCACAAGGAATTAATGTTTACACAATAGAAATATCTTTCAAGATGAAGTTAAATAAAGATAGAGATTGGTTTCACATATTTTTTATAACCATCTATACAAATCCTACAATAATATTTAGCGAGGGATAAAGCTTTGACAAAAGAATGAAGTAAAGGACAATCAATATAGCACAAATATTGGTATTGAAAGAACTTTGTGATTCTCTTTCATTATTGTTATTATAACTATCATGTTTGTTCAAGTTTCCTATTCCTTACAGCCAAACCAAATTGATTCCTCGCACGAGGTTATCTAGAAACATAAATTATCACAATCAATTCCTTCCATCATGATAGCTTATTTATGCATTTAGATGGAAATTTTCACCATATTCTTAGCTCCACACTCTGCGACCATTGAGATATATGACTTATTTGATAGGGTTAAGATACATGAACTCCCCTTCTGGCCTCATTCATGCTACAAGGGCATTAATGGTCGTTTGTCACCATTAAGCATTAAACATATTATCAAACCCAAGGGACTTGAATGTCCAATAAAAACATGTATTCATAAACAACAATAACATAAGAAATATCACATTACTTTTCAATCCCAAAAGGATAAGTTTAGCAACACAGTGTAAATCTTACTGTGAAGCCCAAAAATGAGATGCTAAAGAACAAAAAACATGGATCCCTAGTGTTGATCATTTCCTTCAAAAAGGTTTCTTGGCTTCAGCCTTGAGGCTTGGTCTGATGACCTAATATGACTCTAAAGCTCAACCTCTCCTTAATCTAGGTTTATGAACTTACAACTCTTTTTTTTTCAGCTCATGAATCTCTTTAAACCTTGAATCCTTGATCCTTCGATGTTTTTGAATGAGACCCTTGTTGGATTTATTAGTCTCTAAGTTCAAGAGGGGGGGTGAATTGAGCTTATAAAATTTTCAAATAGATTCGGGTTTTAACAATACAGAGCTAAAGAATTGATTTATCTTGGGAAGAACATATTTATTTTTTCTGCTTAGTTTATCAAGATAGTTTTTCAGTTATATGCTTTCCAGATATTAAGAGAATTAAGCAACAAGTAATGTATCACATTAATATGCAAAGATGAAAAGTAAGAGTTGAATCAAGAAACAATCTTTGAATATTAAACCACACACTTGAATAGAACGTGGAGCTTAATTGGCTTTGTTTCAACAGAGAGATTTACTTCTAATACAACCAAATCAGGCACTCAGTTAACTACAAGTTATTTAGATAAGTTTTCAGAATATAAAGAACATTATGAACAGACCCAGAAAGAATAGATTCAATTTTAATTGAACAAATTTATTTTCTGGCAAATTAACACAAGAAACCGTAAATAAGTGCAGAGATTAAGAAAGATTGAACACCCCACGTTTATACTATTTCACTCAATAGAGTTACATTCAGTCTCACCTTACCCAAGGTTAAATCCACTAAAAACAGTACAAAAAAATTACACAACCTTAAGTTTCTTGAACCCTACAAGAACAAGGTACACCAAGACGAAAAATACAATTTCAGCACTATCAACACTTCAAGAAACACTATCAAGAAGTGTCTTACAAACATTGTTATAGAGACAAGAATGATGGAATCGAATACACCTGGAAAGAGAATGCAGGAAACTGAAGAAACCAGTAGAACCGATTTGCAGCACACTAGTGACATCACCTCCACCAAGCTTAGGGCACACAAGAACAAGCACACTTTGATTTCTTTTGGAAACTCTTTCAAGAACACGTGCAAATCCTTTTCACCTCACTGAAAACTTTTAATCTCTGTTTAAAACTTGATTGTTCAACATTCTTTTCAAGTGAGATGTGTCTCTCTTTATATAAGAAACAATTTATAACAGACTTTAAAAAAACAGTCAAAATTTTGTGGAGAGTCTCCACAAAATTTTGAAAAAAATAAAAAACATTTAATACCAAAAGTAGAAAAACTTCCACCAATCAGCACAATACACCTGGACCAACCAAAACGTGCCACGTAGCACGTTTTCAAACTCACTTTTATTTTCTCTCTCATCCCATTTGTTTTTCCCATTCTCTCTCATTTTGCTTTCTCGATTCTCTATCTTTAAAACCCTTTTTCTCTCTCATCCCGTTCTTCTCTCAAACCCTAATAGCATCTCGATCTTTAAATTCAAAATCTACATCATTTGGGATCTGCTATTCTGGTGCAGCCACTAGTACTATGATAGATTTTTCTTCATTTTCATGTTTGGCAAACTCAATCCATCATATGTTCAAGCATCGAGGTAAGACACTTTCGGTTGTTGATAGGACTAGCTTTGTTTCTTTTAGGATTTTTTTCATTCAAATGTACAATTCAAAAGTGATGTAGAATGGAAATTTAAATTAAATTTAATATAATTTTCATTTAATATGTAAGTGGTATTTTGTTATTTCTATTTTAATTTAATTTTAAAAGTGTTGTGAATTTATTTATAATTTTAATTTGTTTCCTCCATTAAAATTTTGAACCCTAAATATTCATACTAAATTTGGGTTAATAAATTAAAAAAATACAAATTACATATTAAAGGGGAATAACATTAGAATTAAATGAGAACAAAAATACATTTTTTTTTTCATTTATGAACATTTAATAAAATGGAATACAATGGAATAAAATTGTAATTATAAATGAATAACTAAACTTAACACGACATATAAAAAATATAGTTTTTCCATACTTTAAATTTCGTAATTGTATTGCACTAAATCATTAGTACTTGAAAAGGCTTAATAAACTTAGGAAAAAATTGATAAGTGTCCCGTTTTCATTATAAGTGTCACATTTTCATTATTATAATCACTACTCTTTTATTAATTTTTTAAAAATAAAGTGAATTTAAATTTATTGTCATGTCATTGATTTATGTCCTTATATGTACTTTCTGTGTGTTTTCTTCTACAATTTTATTTAATGTAATTTAAGGTTATTTCATTATTTAATATTATTTTATTATTTAATGTCATTCTCTTCTCTCAAGCTCACTAAAAGAAATAACTTGAAAAATATAACGAAGAAGACTGTTATAAAAATAGCGAACAAACTCAATAAACAATAATTATTAGAGTAAAAATGGGGAAGAATTTCAAACATTGTGTATTGCACAAATCCAAACAGATATGCATATAGCCATAAATATTTTTCTGATTTTTTAAAAAAGTTAATTAGTAATAAAAATGAAAAGAATTAAATCTGTGTGGTTTATAGAATATTTTATTTGGTATTGTTTCCTGTTTATCATTTAAATCCATTTTTTTAAACAAGCTCACATTAATACAAAATATTGCAACTATGACTAATTTAACAAAGTATTTCTTAAAACATGTTAACAAATGTACAAATAAAATTATAAATTAAAATGAATGCTACTTTTACAAACTCTACATAAAAAATATAAAAACTCATTACTTTTAAAATAAAGATGGTTGCAGCAGGAAACATTGTTAATAATGACTTCCACTTACTACATTAAGAATTTATTTTTTTTAAATTCGAATTATTTATATTTAAAAATTATTGAATTATTTATTATAACTAATATGTAATGATTTGTTTACACGTGAAATTTATTTAATACGTTCCAAAATCTACACATTACATTATATCAAATCATTCTAAAAAATGATAATTAAAATTAATATATACAATTTATAGTATTTTTATTATAATTATTTAATGATATTATTATTATAGGTTGTAGATGAAGAGAACAGTAACAAGCTTTTTGATGGTAAAATTGTTGTATTAGGAAGTGTTTTTAGGCAAATTTTGTTTGTTGACACGAAGGGTTCAAGATACGACATTTTAAAGGCAACAATAAACTTTTCTCAATTATGAAAATACTGCAAAGTTTTGGAACTTCTAGAGAATGTGAAATTAATAAGTCAGGGATCATTTGAAAGTGTTGGAGATATCAAATAATTTGTTGATTGGATTTTAAAGATTGGTGATGGAAATATGAACTTAAATGAAATGGGTGAACGCATAATTGAAACACCCAAACATCTCTTAATCGAACACAGTGATTCACCTTTACTTAGCTTAGTTGAATTTGTGTATCCTAAATTCTTGGATAATATGAGCAATGCTAACTTTATTTATGACGGTGCAATACTTAGTCTGACAACTGAATGTGTAGATCAAGTCAATGAATTTATCATATGTTTAATGCTTAGAGAATAAGTTACTTACTTAAGTTTAGACATACCTTGCCAATTCGATGAACATGAAGACATTTAGATGCTCAGGATTCCTAATCATTGCCTAAAACTCAACTGGTGTCCCAAGAATGCTTTTAAAAATATTGATCAAGCTAATGGACTATGTAATGGCACAAGATTACAAGTTAAAGAGTTAGGGAAGAATGTTATTGGTGGTATAATGATTACAGGCAAAAACATTGGTCATAAAATATTCATTCCAAGAAGGACTGATTACTTCATATTCAGGATTGCCTTTCAAGTTTCAAAGAAGATAATTCCTAGCATCCTTTTGCTTTGCAATTACTATAAATAAAAGCCAAGGTCAAACACTTTCCAAAGGTCTACTTTTTTTTCTTGGTCAATGTTATAAGCAACAGTCAGTAAATCATTTGTTTTTTAATAATTGTTTCTTATTTGAATCTACAGAGTGATATTGTTGTTCTGATCATACTTATGCTTCTGCTACAAAATTTTAATAAATATAATTGTTGAATCAAGTGTGGTAAAAGGCTTTGAAGAATCCAAATCCATGTGTTTGATGCAAGGCTGAAGTTGTTGTTGTGTTTAGGATAGGATTTGGGTAGTTTATCTGTGTAATCCACTTTTTGTTGAATCTAAAGCTAAAGTGTTTTCAAATCTTTTAAGTTTAAAGTTTTTCAAACTAACTGAAAAACAACCTATTGTTTTATCGAAACAACCGATTGCTTTACTCTTAGGTGTTTTTGAAAAGATTGAAAACTGTTTTGGTTGGTTGACTTGTTGTCAAACCAAAACAATTGATTGTTTCGTACTTTAAATCGATTGTTCGTTTGAAAATTCTAACATAATCTGTTTTGTTAGTTGAGTGAGCTTTAAATGATTTTCAAATGAATACGCTCTTGTTTTAAATGCTTTGACCAATCTTTGAAAGCTATAAATAGTTTATTTATGTTTTATAACAAACAAGAAAAAAAAAAGATTTGAGTTTTTCAATTGTGAGAGATTGCTTTCAAGATTTGAATATTCACTATTCATCTTTGGTTTTCTCAAGAGAGAGTGGAATAGGATTACATCTGTATTGATTTTAGTTCATTCTGTAAACAAGTGTAATTCGTTCTAAATACTTTGTATTTTCTCGTGTTGTAAGCCAAGGAGTGTTGTGTGCTCTTGAGGTTGTCAAGATCAGCATTCTTCGTGTGTGCTGTGCCAAAGGAAGTGTGTTTCTTGAGGGGTTCAATGTCACTTCTTTGGTGGTTTTGTGTGTAATCTGTATTTGATTGTTTAGTGGATTCTGGGGACTGGATGTAGCTCTTGGCTTAAGAGTGAACCAGTATAAATTGTTTGTGTATCTCTTTCTTCCCTTAAACTCATTTAAATTCAGTTGTTATTATTTTACTGGTATAAACAATCGATTGTTTTTCTGGTGCTTTGCTGAATTGTGCTTTGTTTCTAGGCTAACTAAATTCCTAATCTGGTTTCTTGTTTGCAAAAACCCCTTTAAACAATTCACCCCCCCGCCTCTCTCGTTTAAGGCCACATATTCTAACAATAATGTCTTGTCAAAATATTTTATTCCTATATTTGCATTTGGACAAAATAATACTTCTACTTCTTGTTTTTTTTAAGACTTAGTACGAGTATGACACGTAAAAAATTAGTTTCTTATCTTTCATATATTTCCTTCCAGCAGTTCTACATTTAAGTTATCTACAACGGTGATTGAAATGTGTTGATATTATAACTCAATATTGCTCAACACTCAATTTATGTCAGCTAAAGTAAGAAAATTATGTTATTCAATTCCCATTGTTTGTTGTTTGGCATGTTTTGTCAATTAGATTGTCAACTAGATGGCTTCCAGTACAAAGGTTAACTTTTCATCTGTTATACGAGCAACCCATTCTATTTAAAGACAACGAAGAAATTGATGAAATATTGAACACAAATGAACATAAACGAACAATGTTTTTAGCTTGGTTGAGGCTAATAAAATTTATCTAGAGGGGCAACATTTGACCTATTCTGAATATGCTAGCCAATTTGTTTGGATGGCAGAACGAAGAGAATGAAAGCCAAGGAAGATGGATGTTAGAATTGGAAGGCTTACATATATTCCTCCTGGGTCAAGAGAATTATATTATCTCAGGATATTGTTCAATTATAAAAAGAGTGTTGTAATTATGAAAACATCAAAACTGTTAATGGGGTAATTTACAAAACATATAAAGAGGCTTGCTATGCGATGGGGCTATTGGCAGAGGATAAAAAATTTACTGATGCCATTATAGAGGCCAACAACCTTGCTTCAAGAATTCAGTTGAGAAGATTGTTTGTTACACTGTTGAGAAGATTTTAGGCAATATTACCTGTTGTAAAAAAATGGATCAAGATATGACATTGTAAAGGCAATAGTAAACTACGTGGAATTATGGAAACATTGCAAAGTCTTGAAACTTACAGAGAATATGAAATTAAGCAGTGAGAAATCAATGCAAACTACAACATAAATAAAAGAGTTTGTTGATTGGA
>Ga0123342_1004422_pt1 | contig 21471 bp, 26 predicted proteins | sample Turbeawhitnodule_FD_89960 | JGI IMG/M metagenome (GOLD analysis project Ga0123342, IMG submission 89960) | Root nodule microbial communities of legume samples collected from Mexico - Turtle bean Mexico white nodule | ecosystem: Host-associated > Plants > Roots > Nodule | place: Mexico: Nepantla...
AATGGGCAAAGCCGTTTCAGGTTTCAAATTCAAGAATCGCGGTAATACGGCGGTGATCGGTCGGAATGCCGCCGTCTTCGACTTTGGAAAATGGACGTTGAAAGGCAGGGCGGCCTGGCTGCTTTGGGCGCTTGTCCATGTCTACCTCCTGATCAACTTCGAGAAGCGCCTTCTTGTCGCCATCCAGTGGGTAGGGCGGTACCTCACGCGGCAACGCGGCGCGCGGATCATCGATGAGACGGCTGAGGGAGCCGATGACGGTCCCGGCGCTCCTAACCGCTCTACTGCGGAGCCCGAGAGTATCGAGGCTAACAGCTCATTCGTTCACCAGTGCATGACCGGGCGCAGGAACTAACTGGGCAAAATTTGGTTCTCCGCAGGCTGAGACGCGGCGCCTTTGCCCATGGAGGCCGCTTCACAGCACCTGATAAGCAGGAATAGAAGAGCGGGAGCGAGATGAAGCAAAACTGGCCAAAACAAATCTGGATCGTGCGCCACGGTGAAAGCGCCGGCAACGTCGCCCGGGACGCCGCCGATCTTGCAGGCCATGCCCGCATAGAGATCGGAGGACGAGATGTCGACGTCCCCTTGAGTGCGCTTGGCCAACAGCAGTCTGACGCCTTGGCGGCATGGTTCAGCGACCTGACTTTATCGGAACAGCCCAATGTCATTTTGGCATCGCCGTACAAACGGGCCGTTCGAACCGCGGAAACAATCGCCCAGCATCTTTCGCCTTCGGAGGGCCTTTCCGTCAGCATCGACGAGCGGCTGCGGGAAAAAGAGTTCGGAGTTCTGGATCGGCTGACTCGGCGGGGCATCGAGGAGCTGCACCCGGATCAGGCAGAGTTCCGGCGAATACTGGGAAAGTTCTATCATCGGCCGCCGGCCGGTGAGAGCTGGTGCGACGTCATTTTACGGCTGCGAAGCATGCTCGATACGATCAGCCTTCATTACGCCGATCAACGCGTCCTCATCGTTGCTCATCAGGTTGTCGTCTTGTGCATGCGTTACATCATCGAGAATCTATCCGAGGAGCAGATCCTGGAGATCGATCGGGAAGGCGACGTGGTGAACTGTGGTGTGACCGAATACGTTGCCAACGCTGGCAAGGAGGTCGGAGGCGGCCTGGTCCTGACACGGTATAACTTTGTCGCGCCGCTTATCGAAGCGGGAGCGCCGGTGACTGCTCAAAAAGATGCCAACGTGGCTGCTCGATGATGAGCATGCAGATCATCGATGCACAATTTCTTGAATCTCTGCCGCTGCCGCAACCTGCGGAAGGCAGCAAGGAAGAACGGGGACGGGTGTGCATCATCGGCGGCAGCAGAGAAGTTCCGGGAGCCGTTCTCCTGGCCGCACTGGGCGCCATGCGGGCCGGTGCTGGAAAGCTTCAGATTGTCACCGTCGAAAGCCGCGCCGGCGCTTTGGCCGTGGCGATGCCCGAGGCATTGGTCATCGACGTGCCGGAGACGCCAGCTGGCGGACTGCTATGTAGCCCGGTTGCGTCCATGGCGTCACGGTGGGATAGCGCGCACGCTTTGCTCGTTGGACCGGGAATGGTGGAAGAGGCGGATGGCCACGAGATCCTTAAATCTTTACTCGATCGCACCGGCGAAGCAGTCATTGTCGTCGACGCCGGCGCCCTGCCGCGGATCACCGAACTCGGCGAGAGCCTGCACAGGCGTACCGGCCGGGTCATCATCACCCCTCACGGGGGAGAGATGGCGAACCTGTTGGGCGTAGACAAAGCGGCCGTCGAGGCCGATCCAACGTCGGCGGCTTCAAGTCTGACGGAGGAGTTCGGCCTTATCGTCATCATGAAGGGCAGCCAGACGGTCATAACCGCACCGGATGGGATCTGGCGCTACGAGGGCGGCGGTGTCGGGCTGGCGACCTCCGGCTCTGGTGATGTTCTCGCCGGGATCGTGGCCGGACTAGCGGCGCGTGGCGCGGAACCGGTGGCCGCCGCCATGTGGGGTGTTTTTCTTCACGGCGAAGCAGGCTCGCAACTGGCAACGAAGGTCGGACCCCTCGGATTTCTCGCTCGTGAGATCCCCGACCTGATACCGAACCTGATGCGCGAACAGCCTTAAGGCAAGCGTGCGGCCGCAGGAGACATGGTGGAGGCCTGGATCAAATCAGTTATACGATGGGGCAGGCCGGCGTTGCTGCAACCACCAGGAACGATCTGTATGATCTTGCGCCGTGATCCAATGAACAGAGCCGCGGGCGAGATCAGTTGCCAAGCGCCATCGCGTTGACGAGCAGCAAAGCGGGAAAGCTTGCGACGACAATTGCCGCGATCCACGCGGCAAGGATTTTCAAGATGTAAGCTCTGCGAGCCTTTCGCGTATCCCGCTCGTAAACCATCTATCGCGCTCCCGATCGAACATTATTGAAACATTGTCAGCAGTCGTAGTCGAGTGGATTGGGAGCGGGTGCTGCATCGAGCGAGCCGAGCCCTCCGGGAGCTAGGTTAAGCGCGATAGGTTAGGCTACCAGATTCTCCCGCCGCGACGTTGGATAGGACTGTAATCAACGCGGATCGTTAACGTGCGCACGGCAGGACGGCACCCATCTGTACGCTATCCGACGGACGTGAAGCGGCCCGGAACTTCCAGACTACGATCCAGTTAGCGGCCCTCCATCGGAGGATACCGAAATGCCTAAAGTCGATGAAAGCAAGCCGGTCCCAACTCCCGCTGTAGCGACCCGGAGACCAGAGCGAAAGTCTTTGGACCTTGAGAAGGTCGACATGAACAAAGAGGGGGCTCAAGGAGATGTCTTCGTATCCAAGGGACGCGCCAGCACTTTTGCATCGGCAATCCCGGGTGTTGAAGATCGTGATGAATGACCCCGACCCAAGGTGTAGATGTCGCCTCTTTGAACGGCTGTCGAAACAGCCCACCTATGGATCACAATGGCCATATGCGCTTGGAAAGTATCGGGCAGACCCGACCTCCGAGAAGATTGGCAGCCTAGTCGAGTTGGAAAGCTATCTCGACGGCTCAGACCTTCCTGGGGCCTCGCCCTCAAAAGAAATTATCGCCCGTACCCTGCTGATGCAGTGTGAGCGCCAAGGCTTCTACAAATCAAGCGCCGACCTCAACAACCGCTGGACATTAACATGGGTGGAGCTCGGGGGCAGCCGTCAAGAATACATTTCTTGATTCGATAGATTTTCTCCAGCTGAAAATCCAAAGGTCTTCGGAAACTTTCCACGTGTCGGCAAGTTAGCGAGGCCACGGTCAATTTAGGAGTCGAAATGGCAAACGCTGATCGAAAGCCCATTGGTTCGGGATCGCAGGGAAAGGGGACGGAACAGGTGCGATGACTGAACTCGACTAGGCCGTACTTCCCGAAAAAATGGTGCTTTCCAACCGCGACAAGGCGAAGCACTCGCGCCAACGGGGATTGGACGGCAAGCCAATCCAGACTGAACAGCTTCATGATCATGAAGCCGACAAAGAGCCAGCTTGATAGGTGAAGACATGAGCAGCAGACCGCCACCCGTTCCAGATGACAACCGCAATCCGAAAGGGACCGGTTCGTCGCCAGAACAGCCAGCTAATCTGAAATCTCCGAAAGATCCGGCGGACAATCCCGATAAGATGGGGCAACAAGGCAACAGTAAGGTCAACACGACCCATCAGGGGTATCAGCAGGACCGATAGACCTTCGCGCCACATGCAACCGGCGTGCGAGAGAGGCGATGGAAAACAGGGGGCTGTAATGACCACACCATTGGGGCGCGTCAGAGGATTGGGATCGGCGAAGGGGGGAACCAGAACCTATGTTCTGAAACAGGCCTCCGGTGTTGCTCTAGGAATCTTGACCCCCTACATGATCGGGGTCGGGATCTACTTGTTCGGGCGCGAACGGCAGTTCGTCGTAGACTCGATATCAACCTTCTGGGTGGGTCCTCCGCTGGCGGCTTTCATTATCGTGACCGCTTTTCACATGGATAGTGGCATGCGAACCATTATTGAGGACTATGTGCATAGCGGGCACCGGAAGTTGGCGCTGATCTTTGCAAGTTCTCTGTTCAGTTGGGGCATTTGCATCGTCTGTATCTTCGCGATGTTGCTGATGATGTTCGAGCACGCTGGTTCATCGTGAAGCACGACCGTTTCAGACGTTGGGCTCAACCGAATTAGCAAGCAGGTGCGGCTACACTTGGGGCGGCCGATTGATAATTCGGCAGCTTGCGGGACACGAGGATTTTGCTACGTCGTCGGCATGAAGGAAAAGTGCGCCGAAAGAACGAGAAGGCCGGCCAAATCGCAGCGGCTATTGCGAAGGCTTGCTGCGACGCCTGATCAGCTCTTCAATGGCAGTTTCCGACAGCAATTTGGTGCATTATGTTTTCGCCGCCAGCCGGATACGATGCTATCGAGGTCCTCGTGATTATCTCGCGCGATAGCGGCCGGTGGGGGATCCCGAAGGGATGGCCGATGAAGGGGCGTAAGCCACACGAGGCAGCGGCGATAGAGGCTTGGGAGGAAGCCGGCGTACGCGGCGGTGTGCGCAAGAAGCCGGTCGGCCGCTTCACCTATCTCAAAGAGCTGGAAATGGCGACGTGGTCCCATGCATCGTCGACGTGTTCCAAATCGCTGTTTCCGAAATCTTGATCAATTTCAAGGAGCATGGCCAACGCCCGCTCCACTGGGTCAGCCCCGACGAAGCCGCGCGACGTGTTCGCGAGGTGGAACTGAAATCGATGCTCGTCACGTTCAAACCGCATGAGAAGAAGAAGCGGCGATAAGCGCCGCCAACCAGCTTCAAGTCCAGAGATACACCAGCTGCCGAGTTGAGTCGTAGACCTCGAATGCTTCGGCGTGCGGCAGTGGTGGTGAGTGTCTGCGTTCAATCACGCCACTTCGGAATTGTCACGGGCGTGAGATTTTGATGTCGCCGTCAGCTTACCTTCCTCAATTCCGGCAGCACCGCGCTCCCCATGAAATCCACGAAAGCGTGCTGGTCTAGCGAGACGTTGTGGATGTAGATTTCGTCGAACCCACAGGACGCGCATTCCTGGATTATGTCCAGCAACTGGTCCGCCCGGGTGATCAACGGGATCACTTCATCGATTTCCTCCGGCCGCACCGCCGCCGTCACAGCATCGAATTCTTCCGGCGTTTTGAGTTCGGCCAAACAGTCGGACGGCGCGGCAGCATTGCGCCACTGCTCCCATGCTGCGGTTCGCGCGTCGGCTTCATTGAGCGCCCAGGATATCTGCAGCTGCAAAGCAAGTGGCTTGCCTTCTCCTCCCCCGGCGCGAAAGCGTGCGACCATCTCTGCAAGATCGGCGCGCGGTTTCCAGACGGTAACAAGACCATTGGCCCATGCTCCCGACCATTGGGCGGTTTCCGGCGTCAACGCCGCCGCGAAGATCGATGGCGCGATCTCGGGGACCGACCAAAGCCTGGCCTTGTCAAGGCTGAACCAACGATGAGCCTCGTCAACCTCCTCGCCACGCATGAGCGCCCGAATGATGTTCGTGCCGGCCAGGAGCCGATCATTGCGCTCGGCCTTGTCGGGCCAGCCTTGTCCTACAACATGCTCGTTCAACGCTTCGCCACTGCCAGCCGCGATCCAGCGTAGGCGGCCGGGGAACATCTCGGCAAGCGTCGCGACCAGATGTGCGAGAACGGCAGGGTGATATCGCCATCCTCCCGGAATAGCCAGGCTTCCAAATGGAAGGGAGGTGGCCATCATCGCCGCTCCGAGCCACGCCCAATTGTTGCCGGCGTTCGCCTGCCGCTTGCTCCAGGGCGCGATATGGTCCGACGTCATGATTGCGTGGAAGCCGGCCGTTTCTGCGGCCTTCACATAATTTAGCAGCTCGCTTGGGGAGAACTGCTCGTGGGACGCATGATAACCCAACATCATCTAGCCGCGTGCTCCTTTGCGCTGCCAAGGTGGAATGAACCGGCGGTGGTGGACCGCACGACCACTGCCATATGGGGCGCAGCGTACTGGATACTGCTTTCGTGCGGTCCGAGAGTGTAACAACGCCGCGGCGTCTGGGTTCCTCAAGGTCGGCGAGGGAGGAGGGCTGGATTGTAGATGGGGTGCGGGGGGAGACTGGACAGCTGTGTCGCCGCAGCCCCCGCAGGATCGGATCGTGGACTGGCTTATCTAGACCGTCATATCTTCGATCCACACCTGGTCCTCGATACTCTCTGCCGCACCCTGCCGGTATCCGCAGAGGTTTTCCTAGGTCGCGCGGTGGGTAACCGTCCGCAGCCGTGGGCGAGTTGCCAACCAAGGCCATGTATCGGGTGTCTTCCTTCCACGCGACCATGGCCATGTGCCAGTCCAGGTATTTCACCGAGAAAAGGTGGTAAATGCCGACGTACGAGCGCTCGGCGCGTGCGAAGAAGCTCTCGATCCGGTTTCTATCGGTCCCTTCCTCGGTTTGAACGACTACCCCTGAGTAGGCGAGGTATATGCCATCTCATCTCGGTCTCGCATCCTGTCGCTCACGTTTTCCGGGCCCGCGATCAACGCGGCGATCGCCGTCGCTTTCTCCCGATCACCGTAGTCCGCCACATATCGGATATTGGCCATATCGATCACCTGGTCATGCTCGCGGGAAGTTTCGTCGTCGGCAAGGTGCTCGATGCAGACCTGACCCATCTCCAGCGCGAATTCGATGAGCGCATTTGGGCGCCTGTTCATACGATCAGGACCTTAGGCGACAGGCTTGCCGCGGATGGCTCTATCACTCTTATTTCCGGCGCACTGGCAGATCGGCCGAACGGTTATGGGACGGCCGTCATTGCCGCCGCATCGGCAGCCTGGAGGCGCTGGGCAGGGGGCTTGCACTCGAACTGGCGCCGCGCCGCGTCACCGTGCTTTCTCCAGGCCCGATCCACACGCTGATTCTGGCCAAGGCGCTTGGTGATGGACGGGATGCCTATGTGGCTTCGCTTGCCGAGAGGCTACCGCTTCACAGCTTCGGAACCGCAGAAGAAGCCGGCGCTGCCGTTATCTTTCTCATGGCAAATGGCTGGATGAACGGCGAGGTCCTGCACGTCGACGGCGGCGCAAGATTGGTCTGAGAGGCCATAAGCAACCGGATATAATTCCAGCAGGAAGCATGTCCGGTCTCCTGCCCATATTGCAAGAGCGCTGGATGGCGTTCCTATGACCATTGCCCCTCGGCGGGCAGCGCCCGGCTCTCAAGCGTGCCCGACAGCGCGGCAGCGCCAGCCGCAACATAATAAACGCTATTCGCATATCGAGGCTTGTCAAAGCCTCTCCACCAGAAGCGTCCTCACCAGCAATTCGTCCTGATTGAGCAACTGTTCGAGTTTGCGTCGGTATTGGTGCCACCAGTTCCGGTCGAGACCGTCGGTCATGACCTCAAAGACGACAATCTCGTCTTCTTCGGTATTCCCGCCGTTGGACCAAAGTCCTTTGGCGGGCGAGTTGAGATAGGCCGTCGCTCCGCCGAAACGCTCCGTCATTTCGCGTTGAACTGTTGCGATGACGTCGCGCAAGTCAATACCCGCTTGCGGAGCAATCGGAATGAACAACTGTACCAGATGCATGTCGAAATCTCCTCAGTTTGAAAACGGCGGAAATCTGACGAGGTTCCGAGTATGGCAGATCCACGTTCCGCACTGCGCTGCTTTCTGTCGCGGAGGCCGCGCTGCCGCACTCCAACGCCGCCCAAACCCGGGCTATATTTCGCACGCAGCGAGAACCGGAGACCATCGAAAAATATGTTGTCACCTGTCCCGCGAATGAGATGATGGCGACAATCCACGATCGGATGCCGGTCGTACCTCGTCCCGAGGATTACCAGCGTTGGCTGTCAGCAGACCCAGACCCAAGCGAGCTGACGAGGCCCTTCGATGACGACGCGATGACGATGTGGCCCATTACCCGTCGCATAATGACCGTCAGAAACGTTGCGCCGGAGGTCATAAGCCCCATTGATCCGAGCGCCAACCAGGTTCAGCAGTAGGATTACTGAGTTCAGGTAAATTGACGATCTTTTGAACTGTGTCATCCTGCTATCTATCCGCCCCTCGGTGCCGCATCTCTAAAAAGGCGGCATCAGCCTGATACAAGATGCCCTGTCCTGCGGGGCATCTTGTTGTTTCGGGCCAGATAATTCAGGACGTTTTCGCAGGGACCAGAGAGTGCAATCGCCAAGATTATCGCGAACTTTCCAGGCGGCGATCGCCGCTCAGAAGGTCCAGCCAGGCCAGCGAGACTTTTTCCGCGCCTGAGCCCCCGATGTGGCAATCGTCGTAGCGGTCGTCTCCATCGAGCAACGCGTCAGAATCCACGCCCTCTCGGATACCGTGGCCGCTTTTTGACAGGGCCATTTGCGCCCGTACGATTGCATTGTCCGGAACATGCTCCTTGAAGCCCCCGTTGCTCGGTTCAAGGCATTTCGATGCGATCGAAATGTAAACGGGTGCTTCGACGCCGTGCTGGCGCAATGTGTCGACCATCGACATGAAACGTTGCTGATAGGCCTCCGCGGTGGTGCCGATTACGAGGTCCGCCTCTCCTTGCACCCAGAGGACGCTCGTTACCCGATGGCCGGAAGCCTGAAGCTGTTTCATTGTATCGATCAGCACCGGATTGAGGTCACCGCCTTTCGCCCATCGGGCGACCTCGGAGCCGGAATAGGCGAGAGGTGCGAGGATGACGCTGTCGTTTTGTCCCGATGCGATCAAGTGGTTCCCGAGAAGCGTCCAATACTCGCCCTTCGTGTCGGTCGATCCAAGAAGCGGCGAGGCCGAAATGAAGCACCGTCCGTCGAAGGCGTTGACGACGCGAGCGCCATAATTTGACCGGTGCCGTTGACCACCGTCGTTGGCCGCGTTCGATTGGCCAAGAATGAGTAGGACGGCAGTCCGGTCGGTTTGAACCGGGCAGGCGACAGGCGTTTTTGATTCATCCCCGATGAGCCGCTCCTTGTCGTCGAAAGTATAACGGCTTGGAGCCGCTGCCTTCTCTGCGACAACCATTTTCCTCAGCGCCGAAAGCTGCGGCCAGGGAAAGACCTCATGCCTCGCGCTGATGCCGCCGACAAAGTACAGGGCCATCAAGGCCGCCAGCCCAACCACTATTGTTTTGCGCATTTCGTTACCTTTACAGATCATCCGATGACGTCGAGCCTAGTTTGAGCCTAACAAAGCGGCTATCATCATGATGGTTACTTTTACACCAGCCATATCTGCTTGCTCTGGCATCCTAAAAAAGAGTTCATCGGACTGCTAGTCCGACCTAAGTCCGGGATTTAACCCGGCATCAGCCGATGTAATTCTCCTCATCTTTGTTGAAATGCCATCGAGAAGGTTTTAGTCTTTTGGTGTGGGCGTCCGAGTTTTTTCGCAGCAGACGGCGAACGCTCGTTGCGATGCTAACAGCGACTCTTGGCATGCCGCGGCTCGGCTTGGTGAATTGGCGAAGGAGCGACGACTTCGCTAGCTATCGGCGCGTGCGACGTCCGGTGATGAAAGAAGCTGCATGGACGAGGCGAGCCGTCGGCTTGTACGTTAGAGATCTACGAAAACATGCGCTATTTGTCATTATAATATTTTAAAGGAATCTATCGTAAAACGCCTCTTTAAACTGTGCGATTTAGGACAAAAGTTCTGCGCAGCAGAATAAAGGTAACAACGTTTCTTATTCTTTGATATTGAATATGAGGCCGCTCAACTGTTTGTTGCTATCACCCTGAGCATCTAGTTCTCCTGTATGTTGGGCGGCCGACTATTATTGGCTCTTAGGCTGGAGGACCTGCGTTGCCACGCCCTGTAGAAACCGTGGCGGTGGCCGCGGTCGGAAGAACCAGAAAGAACGAGCTCCTGAACATTATGAAGAACAGGACTTCGCGCGTATGAAACCGATAGCAACCCTTCGGGTGATTATCCTATCAGATGCCTCGCATCGTTTTCCCGAGTTCCGCGTAGGAGGGAGCACCGAGAATGACACCAACCGCTCAATTTAATCGCGCCATCTGCGTTCAACGCGGGTATCTCATTAAAGACGTCAAAACCCTAGACGACGTATTAGAATACCTGGAAAGCTGGCCGCAAGAGCGGCGGGGACTGGCTTACGAGACCTTATACAAAGCGTGTCGCGAAGCTGCCGCTGGAAGATTTCCAGTGAGCGCCGTTGCGGAGAATTTTCGTCGCTTCCTGAAAAAGGCCGATATGCTGGCCGAAACTCAGCCAATTCGTGCGTTCACCAATTAGCTCACTGATCAGACAAATGCGATCACTGCCCGCGCCGTGAAGTAGTCGGATTGTAGATACCACGTTTGTGGTTCTGTCATATTCAGGGCTCCCGCATCAGCTTCGCTATACCGTCACGATCGAACGGCATGTCGCGACCGTGAGCGCGGATGTGGAGAAAAATCCCAAGCAGGATATGGTCAAATGCCTTCAGGTAGTCGATTGCATCGCACATTCCTAAGGGCTGAAGTTCTCGTTCATCATCGCCTGCTCCATGTGGCGGCAAAGCCACTGGATCCGGCACTAGATAGTCGGCTGCGGTTCCCGACTTGCGGGCATTCAGCTTATGCTTGTCCAGGCGTGAAGAAAGCCAAATACGCCACCGCTATCATTATCGCGACAACGAAGATGGTGAGCACGTATTTGATCATGCCTCTCGCGGCTTTTTGATCTGTATTGCGCATACGAGCTATAAGATCGGTCGACTATAGAAGTTCCTGTCGTTCGCATACTAGACGGTTAGCTTCTTAACGACCTCATCGATCGTCTTTCTGACGGGATGATAACTTGGTGCGCCATCCTGTTGCGGCGCACGGCATGGATGTGGGTGCTGTTGGCGAATTCTTGCACAACCTGTTCCGGATTAATGAGCACCATGGCTTATGACCCTTATTGGAATGGCACCAGTCTCATCTCGGTCTCCTCTCGAGTTCATCTCTGGCGTCGAACCATGAGTGCCGCCGTTAGTTGCAGGGCTATTGCGCATTCCTGTAGCCGTTCAAAACACGAAACCTGATCAATCCATTGGTCGCCCCCTTTGGGCCTGACCGAGGACCGAATGACACCGACCTCATCGCCGGGGTTCCACGGCACCATAAGCGGGAAGTAGCGCGACTGTGGACAGTCTGGACACGATGAATTGGTGCATCACGTAAGGCTCTGTGGCCGGCGAGGGAGGATGGAGGAGGCCTTCGCCGCTTTGGTCTTTTTGACGTCTGGTAGGCTATACCGCGACGCTGTTCGTCAGCGCATACTGCTTCGTGGCGTCAGTTATTTTGATGATGCCAAGGGTGGCTTGGGAACAAGCATCGAGTTTCCGGCATTCATCCACAATTGCTCGCGGTTTCTCTCATGGTATCATCGCCCATCGAAAACACATCCGCAAAACGAGACCCCAGCATTCTAAGGGCGTTGGGCCCGGGATTGGTCACTGGAGCCGCCGACGACGATCCCAGCGGCATCGCAACTTACAGTCAGGTCGGTGCCGAGTTCGGCTTTGCTTTCGGCTGGACCATGCTTTTCAGCTATCCTCTGATGACGGCCGTCCAAGGTTTGAGCGCGGGCATCGGGGCCGTGTCAGGAAAGGGGCTCGCCAAGAACCTCAAGCTCCATTACCACCGCTGGTTCGCCTACGGCGCTATGGCCCTATTGTTCACGGCGAACTTCGTCAACATCGGTGCGGATCTCGCCGCCATGGGGGCAGCGCTCCGGCTCCTGGTAGGTGGGCCAGAGGTTGCTTACGCCTTGCTGTTTGGCGTCCTTTGCGCGACGATCCAGGTCTTCGTACCCTACCCCGCTTACGTCAATGTCCTGAAGTGGTTGACGCTTTCGCTCTTTGCATACGTCGCGGTGGTTCTTGCGGCGGAGGTGCCCTGGGGTAAGGCGCTCGGTGGGCTTGTGATACCGACATTCGAGCTGAATGGCGACCACTTCACCGCGATCGTCGCGATCCTCGGCACCACGATAAGCCCCTACCTATTCTTCTGGCAGGCAGGCGAGGAGGTGGAAGAACTGAGGAACAGGAAGCTTGCCCGGCTACGGCGGAATCCGGAAGCGGCGGGGCCTGAACTCGGCCGCATCCGAATGGACACCGCAGTGGGGATGGGATTCTCGAATATCGTTGCTTTGTGCATCATCATCGCGGCCGGCGCGACGTTGCACGCCAATGGCGACACCCAAATAGAGACCTCCGCACAGGCAGCTGAGGCGCTCAAACCTGTCGCAGGGGATTCTGCGTTCGCAATTTTTGCGGCAGGGATTATTGGCACGGGGCTACTCGCAGTCCCGGTTCTGGCGGGTTCGGCGGCTTACGCCGTTGCCGAATGCTTTGGATGGCCCGAAGGTCTAGACAAGAAGCTCAAGGACGCTAAGGCTTTCTATGCCACCATCGTTATCGCGACGCTCGGCAGTGTCGCAGTCACAATGCTGGGACTCGATCCGATCCGCGCCTTGTTCTGGAGCGCGGTCGTGAACGGCGTCCTGGCCACGCCGATTATCATCCTTATGGTCTTGATGGCGAGGAATCCAGCCATCATGGGAGAGCTCAAAGCCCCCCGCTGGATGGTCTACGTAAGCGCCTTCACGGCGGTGGTTATGGCACTTAGCACACTCGGCATGCTATTGCTCTGAAGGAACCACAAGCCCTCCTTGGCATTGACGCGTACGCCAGATCAGCGGGCAGGCGCGCCTATCGCGGCACTCTCCATTGGTCACGGAGAACTAAGTGGCCAGGAAACCTGCCTTCGCCGGATGCTTACGCTGCTATCAGTGATAGCTTACTGCAGGCCGCTCTTGGGTCGTCCGAAGCGGATGCCGCATCCGCCGAGGCCCGGAATTGAGCATGTGCGCGCCGTGGTGACGACGCCCTAGTCAATGATCCGGCACCCGAAGCTCGAGATCGCAAATCTGCGTCGGAGCAGTGCGGCCGGAATTGGGGTAGGGGCCAATTGATGGATCAAGGTTGTCCGCGTGCGCTTCGGACAGATTGCGTCGAGGTCGGCCTCTAGAGCCAGCCGGGATCGCCTTGGACCTACGCGCCTGGCGCGATTTGAACGGGCATGGATGCCGCGAGTCTAACTGTTGAAGGATCGCGAGGGCGGTTCTGCAAGAGTGATGCGATTTCCGTCAGGGTCTGCAAGTTGTGCGATCCGTCCGTAGTCGCCTTCTAATTCACCTGTGAGCTTCAAGCCCATTTTCTCAAGGGTTTTGCGGGCTTCATCGATCTTCGGCACGACCACGGTCAGTCTGCCTGACCCCGCATGCTCCTTATCGTAGAAAATCTGTATGTTCGCGCCCGCGATGCCGCGCCATTGGATCAAGCCGTCCATTGGACGATCATCAGGCTCCCGTTCGAAAAGCCGCGTGTAAAAATGCTCAGCACGATCCACGCTTGCCATTGCTAGGGCGGCATAGATTCCTTGGATTCTCATTGGTATGTCTCCGTCACAAGTATGATTGTCATTAAAATGAAACCGCGCGATTGCGATCCGGCGCGCAGGCACGATCGAGCGCTGAAGGTCAAATGGTAGCAGACCCTTGCTGCCGCCTCCACCAAAGATGATTTCGATGCCGGTGACGCGCTGCCGATCGCGGTTGAAAGAGCCGCGATAGCCAGTCCAGGAGGACGGTGCGCTTGTCGAAGAAGCATCGCTTTTCGCGGCTGAACTATTTGTTCTGGCGTAAGTCGAGCAGTCGTGGGATGGCAGGATGAGCTTGAACGGTTAAACGTCGGCAACGTGATCTGGTCTGCAACTAGTCCGGCGCCGTGTGTCGATCTCTTCCGGCTCCTTCTGATCAAGCCGGGTGATTTCGTTCTTGGCGTCAAACCGCAGCGTTACCGCACCGAGGAATACCGGCCTGCTGGAATCGGCAGGTCGATTCGTGGCATTCCTTGACGCTGACGACCTCTGGCGTCAGACGAAAATCGAAAAGCAGGTAAATGCGCTCGATCGCTTATCCCCACAGTGGGCTGCGGTTATGTTCTGCATCAAATCATTAGTCATGATGATAAGATTATTCGCTTCTGCGCCCCCAACGTGGCGAGAGGATATATCTTCGCCCGGCATCTGACTTTCAAATATGTCGGCAACGGAAGCTGGCTTCTTGTCCGTCTTGATGTCCGCTTGAGATTGGTGGGTTTGATAGCTCATATGCAGCAGGTGGCGCTCACCCAAGATTAGTCGACCCATCGCATCGCTTCGGCGGCGATCTCTCCGAAAAAACCCCGCCGAAGCGGGGCAAGTCTGGGGATCGACACGGGAGGAACAAACAACCGTGCTTTCCTACCGTTTTAACAATCAAGAGCAGGCAAGGTTCCGGTACAGTGTCATACTGAGGATGTTCCGCCTGACGGCCGATCGCCAAACTTGCTCCGGAGTGGATGAACCGGGGTTGAAACCATGGCGATGACGACGCGCCGGCGCAGAGCTCAGGCTACCGGCGGGAGGCGACCGAGCGCGTTCTCCTGCATCAACTCAAAGCTAAGACCGCCATGGTGGTGGGGCACACAGGCCCGCCAAAGCCGGCAAGCCTGTGTTTTTCACGGAGCACCCTTGATATACTTCAGCAAGCGTCGGCCGCCCCCGATTGTGCGGAACTATTGAGAGTCGGATTGTCGGTGCCACTTCCAGCTCACGCTGGCAGCTGGCACCCATCATGCCTTGCCAGCCGCTTCCCACGTCAAACGACGCTCTGTGGCATTCGTGCAGCCGACATTAGGGGTTGGGCAACCTGATCCAGCAACTGGCCCGCGTTCTGCTCTTCACCCAGCGACAGTGTCAGCAATTGAGCGACCGTCGGTTGCGCAAGTTGGAGCGCCAGGTTGCGAGCCGTGGTGTAGGCGGCAATTTCGTAATGTTCGACCCGCAACGCCGCTCCGATCAAAGCCAGATCAGCGGGCGCGTCGTCCTTCTTGGTGCCTTCCGCCATCACTTCCTCGCCTTCCTCTACCAGGCCGGCCATGCCCTTGCACGGTTTGGCGCGAGCGGCCGTGCCGAGAATGCGCAGACATTCGTTCAACCGATTGACCTGGCCTTCCGTCTCGGCAAGATGGTTGCGCAACAAAGTCTGGAGCTGCTGGGTCCGCGCGGCTTTCTGCATTTTTGGAAGCGCCTTCAATAGCTGCTTTTCTGCATGCAGCAGGTCACGGAGTTCATCAACGAGGATTTCCTGGATCGCTTCCGATCCTTCCGGAGGAGCGCTTTGAGCGCGGATCCTCGTGCCTGCATTCTCCGTTCCCTTTAGATCCTGGAACGCCGGCGCCTCCACGAATTCCCAAGGCTCGCCTTCATTCCAGGGACCGCGAGTATCAACTTCACCGAGATCCCCTTCTCCCGTCGAGTCGTTGAAGAATTGATCGACCAGCCCTGCGGTCGGCGCAATCCTGCCAACGCTCAGCGGCGGCTTGCCCATGCTTTCAAGGGCCAGGGCGAAAGCGCGCATGTGGGTGATCTCCCTGGTCATGAGGAACTGCAGGGCATCCTTGGTGCCCGGATCGCGGCAGAAATCGATCAAGCGCTCGTAGACGATCTTGGCGCGTGCTTCCGCGGCGATATTGCTCCGCAGATCCACGTCCAACTCGCCTGTAATTTTGAGATAATCAGCAGTCCAAGGGTTTCCCATCGAATTGAAGAGGTTCACACCACCGCCGCCGGCAATGGCGATGAGCGGATCGGCTTCCGCCTCCTCTCTGACCGACTTCAACGGCTTCAGATGCATCCTCGCCAAGGTCCCAACGATCTCGAGGTGACTGAGCTCTTCCGTGCCGATGTCCATCAGCAGGTCCTTGCGTCCGGGGTCCTCGCAATTCAGGCCTTGAATGGAGTATTGCATCGCAGCGGCAAGTTCACCGTTTGCGCCACCGAACTGCTCAAGGAGCATGTTGCCAAATTTTGGATCGGGCTCATCAACCCGAACAGTGTACATGAGCTTCTTGACGTGGTGGTACATTGCGTGTCCTCCGGGTTGAAAAGCCCCTAACCTGCTCGTCGAAGGAATGTTCCACGTTTTTGGCTTTAGGCCTGGCCTCGGCGGCGCAACTCCTAAGCGCCTTTCATTCGGGATCGGAAGCGTCTGATGCGAGCGTGGCTGCCGCAGGTCGCGTCTGAACACCACATCGTCGTCCGCTCTTGGAATGATCGGTAAGGCGAGCACTTGGGCAACCGAGAATTCGTCAAGGACGTCGGGCCGCGATGGTCGGTGAAGCCACGCAAGCACTAGCCGGACTGGTGCAGCGAAGACCTAGAGGCAGCGACTGACCAATCCATCCAAGCGCGCAGCAGGTGCCGATGTCGACGATAGCTCCGCTATCCTTGATGAAGGGCGGCATGCTCCAAGAGGAGGCGGACTCGCGCGATCAGCTTTCCTTATGCGGCTCCCGGACAGGTCGACGCGTTTCGAGGTCGAACAGATCGCCGGCGCTCAACACGTGAAGCCTGAGGTCATAGATCGAAAGCGCTTCCTCCGGAGAAGCCTCGGCAATGTTCGAATGGGTGACATCACCGCCGTCGACGAGATAGACGGCTCCACTGCCGATCACTCGGAACTGCTGGCCCTGAACGACGATCGCCGTATCTTCATCGATTCCTATGCCGAGCACGCGCGGGTTCTGTGACACCGCACCGATCAGCCGGCCGATCCGGCCGCGTTCGGCGAAATGCTGGTCGATGATCACGTTCGGGAGAAGCCCGAGACCAGTGGCCATGCTGATATCGCCGATGCGAAAGGAGGAGGCGTTGCGACCGCGCACCAGCATCGTCTCGCTCATCGCCGACGCGCCCGCCGAGGTTCCTGCAATAACCCCGCCGCCGGAAAAGATCTCGTGGATCTGCCGATAAATAGGCGTATCGCCGATCAGGCTCGTAATGCGCAGCTGATCGCCGCCTGAGAAAAAAACCGCTCTGACCTGCCTCAGGCTCTCAAGTTTCTCGTTCATCGCCGCCTGGTCGCGCTCATCGATGTAAAGCTCCGTCACATCAGTCACGCCGAGGTCGGCAAAGGAAGATCGGTATTTTTCCAGATAACCGTCGGGTTCGTGCGAGGCGACCGTTGCCAGCACTAGTTTCCCGTCCTTGATGCGGCTGGCCACCTCCTTTAAAATCACCCGGTCGCCCTCGTGATCCTCATGACCGCCAATGATGATCAAGGTGCCGCGGCCGGATTTGCCTGTCTTGCCTTCTTTAGCCATGGCTCGCTTCCCCCTTCCTCAGATAGACCTTCGGATCGGGACTGACGCTGCTTGCGATAGCGACTGCGAAATCCTCGCTGGTATGACCCCAGCCGAACTTTCCGTCCGGCGCCAGAACGATGCCACCGGCCTCTCCACCGATGCGTTCGATATGAGCCAACGCTGCCCCGACAGCCTGATCGGGCGACAAATCCTCCAGCGCCTGCATCACCCGCGACGCCAGAATCATCCGCGCGATCTGTTCACCGTCACCGGAAAAGACGACTCCGCCGATATTGTCGTCGCAGTAGAAGCCGCAGCCAGGCTGCGGTGAATCCCCGATCCTGCCTATCGGCGCGCCCTCGAGACCGCCGGTGGATACCGCCGTCGCGAGGCGACCCCTCTCATCCAGAGCAATGCAGCCGACCGTATCGTGTCCCCGTTCCTCTTTCGCCGACCGTTTCGGCTTGGGGATCATCGCGTCCGGGTGGCAGAGCCTTACTCCCGCCTCAGCGGCAAACGCCCGGGCGCCATCCCCGGCGATCAGAACGGGCTCCTCATAGAGCATCGCCTTCGCGACCGAGATTGGGTTGCACACGCCCTTGGCGACAGCGACCGCCCCGACGTTGAAGCTCGTTCCCTCCATCAGCGCTGCGCACATCTCGACCTCGCCATCGATATTGAGCGCGCTGCCATAGCCCGCATTAAAGGTTGGATCATTTTCGAAAACGCGAACGGCGGCTTCGACTGCGTCGATGCTGCTGCCGCCATTCTTCAAGATTTCCGCACCCGCTTCCAGCGCCGCACGGCACCCGGCACGATTTGCTGACGCGTCCTCCTGCTCGATCGTTTTGGCGCCGCCGTGCACAATAATCGACCACATCAAGATATCCTCGCCTCGCTCGTCAAAGCCTGTTCGGTTTGCACGAAGGCTCCCTTTTTCCGACGACGGGCAGGACGTGATACCTGATGCCACACGCGGCCGATGTCGTCGGCGGCAATAACGATGAGATCATTCGGCAATGCCTGAGCGAGAGCTTTGTCGACCGCACGGCGTTCGCTCAAAACAATCTCCATGTCCGCCAATGGTGTTCCTGCGCGGCGGGCTCCCTCCATTAGAATGGCGGCCGCCTCGCCGGCCGGGCGACCGCGCGGATCATCATCCTCCTTCAGAATCAGCCTATCGAAGAGCCGGCCGGCGAGCGTCCCCATTTCAACTATGTCTTGGTCTCGTCGGTCGCCTGCGATCCCGATCACGCCGATACAGCGAGCATGTTCCCCCTTGAGCTTGTCAATCAGGCTGCCGAGAGCGCGCAGACCCTCTGGGTTATGCGCATAGTCGACTATGATCTTGAATCCATCCTTCTCGATGATGTTCAGCCGGCCTGGAGATTGCTCGAATGTCGTCCCGAAACTGCCCAGCGACCGGCGGATGACCGGCAGCGCGACACCTCCACAATAAGCCATCGCCGCCGCAGCGAGCGCATTCTCGACGTTGAAGCCCGCCAACCCGCCGAGCGTCGCTGGAATGTTGTCTGCGGTCGTGACCAGCATCATCTGGCCGCCATCGAAGAGCACTATATCCTTTTGCGTCGACGCCAGATCGCAGACGACGGCTCTGCCGCCTTCCCGCACGTGACTTTTGAGGAAATCCGGCCAACGATCCTGCGGCTGCGTCGTGAAGTAACACAGTTCACCGCCTGCCTCCTCGCGCATCGCGGCTGTGTGGCTGTTGTCGGCGTTCAGAATGCTCCATCCACCCCGCCGGACCGACTCCACGACGACAGACTTGACGCCAGCCAGATCCTCGACAGTCTCGATGCCCTGCATGCCAAGGTGGTCGCTTGCAACGTTCGTCACGCAACCTACATGGCAGCCATCAAAGCCCAGGCCCTCGCGCAGGATGCCACCTCTGGCCGTTTCCAGCACCGCCACGTCGATGGTCGGCTCGGAAAGGATGAGGCGGGCGCTTTTCGGGCCGGTGCAGTCCCCGCTCGTGGTCTGCCGGCCGTCAATATAGATGCCGGTGCTCGTCGTCAGCCCCACCTTCCGGCCGTCTGCTGAAAGAATATGGGCGAGCATACGGGCGGTTGTGGTCTTGCCATTCGTGCCCGTCACGGCGAAAATCGGCACGCGCGAAGGCGCCTCCTCCGGATAAAGAAGGTTGAGAACCGGCTTTGCGACATTGCGGGGTCGTCCCTGGGAGGGATAAAGATGCATGCGAAAACCAGGCCCCGCATTGACCTCAATAATACCGCCGCCGGTTTCGATGACTGAGCGGCCGATATCAGGGGCGATAAAATCAATGCCGGCAATGTCGAGGCCGACGATCTGGGCGGCGCGGCAGGCTATAAACGCATTGTCGGGATGAATGTCATCCGTGCAGTCGACGGCGATGCCGCCGGTTGACAGATTGGCTGTCGGAAGCAGAACTACGCGCTCGTTCCTGGCCGGCACACTCGATAGGTCGAGCCCCGACTGGGAAATGAAATGCACCAGGCAGTCGTCCACCACGATCTTGGTGAGAGCCGCCTCGTGCCCCTCACCGCGCCGGGGATCCAGATTTACCTGCTCGATCAGCGTCTGGATCGTCGATCGGCCGTCGCCGATGACATGGGCAGGAACCCGTTTGGCAGCCGCCGCGATTTTCCCGCCCACGACCAGGATCCGATGATCTAGGCCGGTCAGCTGCTCCTCGACAAGGACCAACGAGCTGTGGGCCTGCGCCTGCAGGAAACCCCATGTCACCTGGTCCTCACTTGTTAGGCCACCGTTGACGCCTCGGCCATGGTTGCCGTCGACTGGCTTGGTTACAACGGGGAAGCCCAACTGACGTGCAGCTCGCACGGCAGCATCGGCATCTTCGACGATCATGCTTCGAGGAACGGGCAGCCCCGCCTCATGCAGCAGCCTGCCCGTCAGATCCTTGTCGCAGGCAATCTCCGTTGCAATTTCTGAGGTCAGCGAACTACAGCTCGCTCTGATGCGTCTGAGATGCTTGCCGTAGCCGAGTTGCACCAGGCTGCTCGAGTCCAGGCGACGCCAGGGAATGTCCCGTGACTCCGCCTCCTTTATGAGCGATGCGGTGGTCGGGCCGAACGCCCGGTTCAGATGAAGGGAGCGTAGCGCCTTCAGCGCGCCGGCAAGCTCGAAGCTTTCCAGTGAAGAGGCCGCGATCTGATCGGCACCCGATACACCCTGCAGTTCGGGGGGGAGCAGACTATCGACCAGTTCCAGGGCAAAACGTCCGGCCAAAAGGCCGACATCCTCGTCCTGATAGGCAAACATGACGTTGTACACGCCGGTTTCGCCGGATACCGAACGCGTCTTGCCTCTGGCGACGTTCGCCCCAACCATGTTTTGCAGTTCAATCGCGACATGTTCGACCACATGCCCCAGCCAAGTGCCGTCCCGTAGGCGGAGGAGAAATCCACCAGGCTCTCCATAGCAGCAGCCATGGCGCTGCAGGCCGGGCAATAGCTGCGTCAGCGTTTCCGCAAATCCTGGCAGGCGGTCCGTCGGATATTTCTCTAAGGTACCCAGGTTCAACTGGATCCGGATCATCGGCGTTCGACTGTAAAGATGTGGTCCGCGATAGACGGCGGCTTCGCGCACATCCATGGGTCTCACCGCCCCCTTGCTCGTGACGGTGTTGAGGGGGTTCATGCGGTTCCTCCAGGTGTTGAATAAGGCACGGGTCGCTTCGGTCCACGACAACCGCTCTCCCACCGTAGTGGTTCCGCGATTGTACGAGACCGCACTCTTTCGAAATGAGGGATTGTTGCACAGCGGCCGACCCTTCATGCCAAGGTGATCCAGCCTCTTCCAGTGCGAGGTGAGCTCAGGCCGATTACTTCGAAAGCGCGGAGGTCGACGGGCCGAGATTGAACAATGGCGAGACGGCTCGACCGAGAGAGTTAAGCAAGGCGGTCTGTTGGAAATTGCCGATCCGACAGAAGCCGCTGCCGAGGACGGTCTAATATTGGCGGTCGAGCGACAAGCGACGCGACCCACCGTTCCCCGGTAAGACTTACTGATAGCGTGTGTGCGTTACGAAGAAACCAAAAATGATGGCCCGGCTGGTCTTGCCCTCTTGCCAGGAAAATCGCATGCAGCTCAATATTCTCGGATATGACCAGGGTGTCGCAGGTTCGATCTCGTTCAAGGGGGTCGATTTCAGACCAGGTCGCTCGAGGCCTGTGTACTGGAACCACAATTGCTCCGGCGGGCCACCGGGAGTAATCTTGCCTCGCAGCGAGCCCGGCTCGAAAGCCGAGTGAATGCGGAACCGCCACGGCTTTCAAAGGTTGGTGGAGCAGG
>Ga0123342_1004423_pt1 | contig 21470 bp, 19 predicted proteins | sample Turbeawhitnodule_FD_89960 | JGI IMG/M metagenome (GOLD analysis project Ga0123342, IMG submission 89960) | Root nodule microbial communities of legume samples collected from Mexico - Turtle bean Mexico white nodule | ecosystem: Host-associated > Plants > Roots > Nodule | place: Mexico: Nepantla...
AAAAAAAAAAAAAAAAATAATTAAAAAAAAAAAAAAAAAAAAAAAAAAAAAAAAAAAAAAAAAAAAAAAAAAGCAACAAACTAGGGGAAAAACTAAAAAAGACACCATCTCAGCACATTTACCACTCGACATTAGCATATAAGATACATTAATTTTTTTTTCACAATATACACAATAAATATTCCTAAAAGACAATAATAAGGAAGAAGGAAACTGTCAAAAAATTAAGCACCTTGGAAAGACAACCGATCTCGAAGGGTATCAAATATTGATGAAGCTGCCGCATTTTGTGCAAAAGTCAATTTCAACCGACCAAGTAATTCACCATCTTTTGCCTGTGATGCAGCATCCGCGGCTTCCTTCGCCAAACCAATTCGAGCATAAGACTGTCCAAGATAAACAAAAAATCATAAAACTATACTAAAAGGGGATAACTCATTTACTAATTTCAGATAGAAGGTCAGTTAGGATCATTTTTTCTATAAACACTTGAAGAATATGAAAATAAGAAAAAGGTGAAACAAGCTTTTTCATAAACTAAAACTAAAGTATTCACAAGTTAGAAATCTAATTTCAAAATATAACTAATATGAGAAACATTTTACAAATTAGTTTATGCATAAGCTAATTTTAGTTTATAAAAGAGTTTATTTAATTTTTTTCTTCACATTCTTTTCTCTTAGAAGTTAATCTAAACAAACCCAAAGTCTCACTTTTTATAAAAGCTCTACTTTGTGCTCAAAATTGTACTCTATTTATATGATGCTACAGTTTGTAACCTTTCTCGAAGTGCACAACACAATGCTTGCAACGATATAAAAATTAGTTTGACTTCAGCTCGACATTGTACTGAAGGCTACTCAATGGAGTTGTTGTTTCGGATAAATAGCCTTTTTACAGCATTTCTTAATCTCATCAATATCCGAGTTGCAACTTGAATTTTCTATCTTATAGGATATCTTATCCTATGCCTAGTTGTACTTGTTTTTAAATAAAAAAATACCCAATCCCCCAAGAATATCTCTAGGCTAATTCTGTTCCTGCATCATAGTAACAACAAAAATAGTAGTAGTATTGAGGTGATGAAGATTAAGATAATTACGATCACAGGCACTTATTCCACTTATTCCACTTAGCTGTGGTTTATGGCTTTTTGCAAAATTTTGTGTCAATTTCGGCACAAATTGTAGGCTTTATTTACAGGAGACATGATGATTATTTATGAAACAAGGGAAATTGTTCAAGGAACTATAAGAAAAAACTATGATAGAGGATGGAATTTGAAACGGACTTAGCCCTAGATTGTTTATCATACGATAACTATTAGAATGTGCCTTTTTAGCCATAACCATAAAATCCTTTTTAGCCATACCATTTCAATTTATTAATTCAAATCTCACAATCATGTTGTATGGATACATGTTAAGATGAAAAGTAAAGAATTATGTCGTTTGGAACAAGCACAAAATACCTCAGCTCTTTCTCGAGGGTCTGCAAGTTTTGGGATATATTTAATGGCTTCTGCCTTTTCATCTGCTTCAATGCATGCCTCCACAAATGGCCTAAAACCTATCGATACCAGAACATGTAGGTATTGAATGTTAGAGTAGTAATTAGTTAGTAGCTAGCATAGCTGAAATAAAGAAAAAGTTCATTTCCTCTGCGCTGAAATATAAAACAAAGAGTCAAAATGCTTGATTTGCACCACTCTAATATTTCATTAACATAATGCTGAACTCTTCACAGTGATGATAAACATATGTATCTCACCCATTCATTTCAGATTAGCAGTCTAGACTTTCCAATTCCCTACAAATTATAAAATGAAAATATTAGTCTAAAACTTACCCATTGGAGGTTTCTTCTCCTTTGAAAACTTTTCTAGGGCAACCCAATCCTTGATTGTAGCCAAAGCAAAAACTTTAAGCCAATACCATCTCTTCTCAGACACCTGAGGAGAACAAACGAAATTGTGTGCCTCAAGAAATAATTTACAGAGAAAGAAGGGGGATAGGGGGATTAAAAGAGTTTCTATTTTAATATTTTTGGATTTTGTGTCAACAAATTATTAGTGCAAATAGGCACTTATTAATGTAATTTCCCAACCTTAAATTCTGTTTTCACTTTCAATGCAGCTCGATGATTTCCCAAGACAATACAAGTACGGATTGTATCATTTATACTAGAGTCCACAAAAATGGCCTGCTTTGTAGTCACTTCAAGTTCATGCTGAATTCTGCAGTAGCAACAGTGTTATAATGTTCCTCTTGATCGCATGAAATGAATATTTACTCAACCCATACCAAAGTCTAAAAGTTTCTCCAGAAATATATGAACAGCCTCTTCATACATATATGGAGATATTATCACAACAAGCGTAACAAATAAAATGCTAGATTATTTTATAGTCCTAGTGATTTGACAAGAATTAGTCACACCTTAACAGTTTTGCATGCTCTTCAGCTGCCTTAGATTCGAAGATATGCTCCTTGGTTTCAGCAAAAAGACTTTGTGCCTTCTCAATAAGTTTTATTCGAGGACCATGAAGTGGAGATCCTTTGCTTGCCATCGGATTTTTCCCTAGTTCCCATGATTCTTTCCACAAAAGAAATGCCACATCCTACAAGGATTGACTTTAGACTAAATCCCAGAATTTAAATGAAAAGAAAGAATGTTGAGCATACAAGGAAATGATCTGGCAGACTTGATTAAATCCAAAATATCAGGCATAACAAGTATGATTATAAAGTTTCAGACAGTTGCAACATAAAAAAATTGCAAGGCAGAATCGATAGTAGACCAATGACCAGCTTAATGTAAAAGGCATATTTGGAGAAAAAGAAAACAAAATAATAAAATGCTGTGTAATCAGGATGTGTGGATAGATAAATAGACAATTCCACAAAAAAAGTCTGAGTGAAATGGCAATAACCCGATCACCCATACGTTTGTGGTATATTTGGGGGTGTGAGGCTATAGGGCGAACGGGAAAGGATTAAAACATCATTTCTAATAAAAATTCTCTACTTTGATATTCTTTTTACAATAACCTTAATATCCTCATCTTTTATTTATTTTTATAACATTATATAATTTAAAAATAAAAAAAGTTGTCCTCTCCCTCCTTCCCTTTCTCTCATATGTACAGATTCAAAATTAGAAACTACACAAGCAAATCATTGCAAAGAATGAAAACATACTTGAAGTTGTCCAGTTGATAAGAAGAAGTCCTTCAAAAATTCATGTTTATAGAACCTGAAATTGAGATGTGGTCATTAATTCCAGGATGACATGCCCTTTTAACATTGAATAAATCAAATAAGAACACATGAACACAAATATGCCTAAACAAAAAACATGAACAACATAGAAAATGCTGTTCATCTTCTAGTTTAACCACTACATTTCACCCTTCCCTGCCTTTCTTTCTTTATTAAATGTGTACCTCCCAACTTTACCATTTAAGATGTAATTATTAATGAATGGATGATATGTTTTAGGAGATTGAATATGCAAAAACTAGGATGGTAGCAAGAAGAGATTAAAGATCAGAAAATTGGAGAATTACAATAGAGAAATATGTATCTGTGTTGATTAATATTAATAAAAAAAGGATGTTCACAGCAGTTAACTGGGATAGTGGTTTTTTTTTTTTATCAGCAATGAACTGGGATAGTGGTAGCAAGAAGATTAAAGATCAGGAAATTAGAGAATTGCAATAGAGAAATATGTATCTGCTGTTGTTGATTAATATTAATAAAAAAAGGAGGATGCTTCTTCACAGCAGTTACTTCTTCTCAACTGACTCCACAAATTCAGCTCATTTTGAGAATATTTTAGCCTCCCTAACATACAATACATCTTCCTATTTAACTCCAATTCTAACTGCCAAACGACTGGATTCCTGACGACCACAAATGCCATCCAACTGTTTCTTTTTTTCATTTGTTCTTTTGCACATATGATTCCCAGGCCCTCTTCTTGAGGTTGAGGTCCCATCACACATTGATTACTTCAAACCATTTGGCTTTGGTTTTGATCATCTTAAGAGGAACAACTATGTTTAGGCTAAAAGGCATGAATATTAATATACAAAGGTTTATACTAGTTATTAAAATTATACCTTAACCATCATATTTCACCTATTTTCCTTTTTTTTTAAAAATACATGTTCTCCACAGACACACTGTTACACTGAACATTTCAAATCATGTGTTTTTAGTTATGGTTAACAAATGGGAACGCCTAGGAAAAAAATCATGGACAGATTCATAAAAGCTACTGACATCCTCTTGACATAACATTGATACTTACTGCACCTTTGAGGTAAATTGTCCCTAAAGAAGCAAAATGAACATTGAATTGTACAGTAGGACCATAACAGGCACTAAATAAATAGTAGCCAGTGATGCATGGGAAGTAGTAAATGGTTGTGGTAAGATTACTTTTAACTCTGCCTATGGTCTCATAGTCAGTCCCATGCCCAAGCACGACGACGGTGTTAAACCCTCAACATTCAACTTAATACTAATCAAAAACCAAAACGTGGACAAAGAAGGCCACATTAGGGCCAATGAGCAAAGTAGATTGCATGATTTTTAGTTCTATTAGAAGGGCTAAAGGGAGGCCAAAATCGATACTAGAGAAAATTACTAAAATGAAACCTGTGGTATGTGATTCATATGACTGATCTCACCTACCAGGATAAAGCTATTGTTGCTATTCTAATTCAATCAATCAATCCTACCACCACGTTTTCCTACAGCTACAAGAGGATTTGGGATTGGTATAACAGAATGCAAACATGTCCATGTGGCATTTTATGGAGTAGATGCACACTTCATCACGAACATGGGAGCAAAACTCAGCATTGATAATTAGAGCTCCAAGGAATTGCAAAATAAGACAGTTACCTCAAACCTCACATGACAGTAGAAATGCTTTGGGGCCATAAAAGAAAGACTGAGGCAGGTAATTTAGAGCAAACAAAACATTTTGAGAATTTTTTTTTTGTGTAACATGTACGAAAACTTGGACAGCAAGGGCACAGGTTACACTGTAAATAAAGAATGTGACAAGATTGTTACCATTAACAGTTAACAGAATGTCCAAGAGTCTGTTGGTAGCATCCCACTTAATATTTAATATTCAATTAATCAGATGTTCCACATTGGCTAGAAATTTGATCAAAATATTCCTTATAAAACTTGGGCAATCCCTCTCCCTTGAGCAAACTTTTGGAAGTTTGGTAAGTCTATTTCTAGTATTATATCAGCTTTTTGAAGTGAGTTATTTGGTTTGTTATCATAACACAATATTTTACAGTTTTCCATTACATTAAAAACACTAGTGTATGCATCTTATTTTCTTTATTTGGTTAGGAATTAGCAGTGACCTTAATATTATATAACTCGGAGGATCCACACTGTCTCTTGGCTTCTGGAAAATGGTTCAAGGTCACATACCGTGCATAAGTCACAAATAAGTCCCGTGCTAAAGGTCGGGCCTGTATAGTGCCAAAGAACTCCAATGGTTGCCTCTGCATAGAAGAATCGAGCATTGAAAATAAACTCATTTTACTCCATACACATCACATAACAGACTATAAAATATTAAGATTTCCTGAACCAATACCTTTTGCCAAATATGAAAAAGTACAAGGTAAACAAGATCAGTATCCCCACATTCAGTCGCCTTCATCAAGGCTATATCTTCTTCTCCAATGCTTAACAGGAGAGGAACCTGAACATAAGAATCAATGAGTACAATAATAAAATAGCATTGGATAAAACATGGTGGACAATAAATACAAGCCAAGAAAATGGGTTGAAAGATGCATGGAAGGGGACAAGATTAATAAGCCATTAATTTCAACGTGTATAAATACAAGAGAATCAGAATAGCACCTGTTTTGATGAACGAGGCTCGTGTTCAACAAGTAAGGCAGCTAACTTTCTTCGGCCACTTTTGTCTGCATGAGCAGCAACCGCTGCATAGGATATGCCTTTGCACAGTTTTAACTGAGTAAAAGAAAAGAAATTTCAAGCTTTATTGCAAGAAAGTAGAAAGAATTATCAAACAGAGCTTGAAGTGGGGGGAGGAGAACCTTATCCAGCAGAATCTCCAAAAGAGCTGCATCAGGAATTGCCAAGGAAGCAGTTATCTTTGAACATGCCCAGTGCATTATCACCACCTCCTACACAAAAGCAGTCACAAAAATATCAAACTCACATGTATACTTAAAGAAGACTGCTAATGTGCTGATGATATTTATGGCAAGAAGGAGAGAGAAAGAGAAGAAAACAGTCTATTCAGTTGCTGCAGTTGTTAGATCCATATAGTATTTTCATACAAGTTCAGTTGTACTCTTATACTAAACACCCGCATATAAAGAAGAGTAGTGACTATCATACCACTGGGAATGTTCCACCCATAAAATGTGGTTAAAAATGACAGCATGGTTATTTTATATGGTTACGCACAACTGTAAATATGGTTTAACTTTTTCTCACAAAGGGTTTAAGGGTAAAAAAATGTGATTATATACAACTATCGATTTGTGCTTGTGGCACTAACAGTTAAATGTCTCGCAGGTGGTTAATGTGTAGTGAGGTTATTGAAACTTTGAAATGTCCAATAGTAGTTAATTTTGTGTGACAAGTGGTTGAGAATAAATGAATGTGATTGAATCTAATTGTCAATACTTGTGGCAGTAATGCTTAAATATGCCTCACAACACAAGTGATTATTAGTGTAACAAAGTTATTGAAATATCTAATGGCAATTAATTTAGCTTAGTTCAGTGTTCAGGTTCATTGTGCATGTGATTAGTTAGGTGCAGGTTCATAGTTAGAGGGAAATTGGGACCTGTGTCTTCTGATGCACCCCTGCAGGTAATGGACCTCATCCTCCATCCAATTGTGTATAATGTAGAAAGGAGGCGGCACATAGGTAGAATAGAGAATGATTTGGGAAGTGTAGTAGCGGAGGTTGTTATGAATGAGAAAGATGGCACTGAAAGACTGGACACTTGGCAACACAGAAGGGAATGTGAATATGAAAAGAATGGAAGGAAGTAAGGAGTTATTGGATGGATCGTAAAGAAATTCAGAATGGCTGCAGCCACAGGGCAGCAATGGCATTTTGCTTCTTTGATATTATTCTCTTATTTGCTGCTCTAATTTTAATGATTCTATATTCCATGCATTTGAAGCTTGCCCTCAGTGGATTTCCTTCTAATTTTCATAGCTAAAATAAGAACTTGTCATACTAATTATTAAATTAGTTTAGATTAGATTAATATATATTTAGTTGACAACTAGAGTGTGCATTGACACCTGTTTTCAACTCCAATCGAACCACTGTTCTGCCATGACCTTTCCAATCACCACAGTTATCTGACATAATCATATCAGCAAGCCTTGAGAACCTGCCTCCATCAGAACCTCCTACACTGCCCACGTATCCCAGTTACATGAGGGTGCATCCAGAAAAAGGTCTAGTTGTCACCATTAATGACATTTGACTAGCCTGGATATCCTCAATCCAGATCTAGATTCATTTTTCCTTATTGCTCCTTGAGTTGACATATATTTTATTAAAGACATTACAATTTACAACATGCATTGAAGAAATATGCAAAGACACCTGTTTTATCAATTATGTCAGTGCTTTCCTCTGTACTGACAAATTGCATGGAAGAAATAAATGGTACATCAGCAGGACTTAATAAAGGTCCATAAAACAGTCAACCATATATGCATGCTATACTTTGATGCACATGGCTGTTGTGTAATTCTTGCATTTTTTAAGGGGATTTCTTTGGATGAGAAGAGCAGCAACCTTGGGTTAAAACCTATGATGCATGAATCTGGTGTGTGCCAGATACAATGCATATCCAATACGACAATACGCTTATTTTGAAAATAACACAATACGATCCGTGGCAGATTCATATTTAAAAATGTATAAAAATTCTTAAAATACAATAATATATAATTGCAATTGTGCGGATCCAAATTAAGATCACATTTTTTAGACATTGTCAAAATAAAAAATTATAAATTATAGCCATCATAAAAGTATTAGTGCTTCATAGATTGGATATATCATTGATAAGTATCGGTAAAGTATCCTAGAGTATCAGATCCGGATATGTGACACAAATTGAAGTACGGGTGCATCAAAAGATAAAACTAAGCAATTAGCTTCCACATTTGCAAACTGTAAAATACTCTATTTTTAATATTATAAGACTGAATTTCCTTAACATATGTTGAAGGATTGGGTAGCATAGCTTCATTAAAGTTTTCTTCTATTGTGTCCGGTTGAAGTTCCTTTTGTTATAAAGAAAAATTCTTATCCTCCTAACTCATCGGAGTTGTCTTTCTTTTGTCTTAATGAATTTCTTCTTTATCCAAAAAATATAATGGCAACAGCATCAAAGACTTGACAAGTGATGCACAAATTTCTGATTTGCAAAATAGCATCCAAGACTTGACATTGATTCACAAACTTCTGAGCATATAACGGGAAGTTTCAATCTTGTTAGTCATTAGGTGTGCCACACAGCCATCAACCAAAATGCACAAAACTATACAATACACACAAACTTACTTGATTCATCCCAATATATTCTGATATTTTCAGTGCAAGCAGATGTCGGTGAGCATTAATCAGGCGACCAATCAGAACAGATGGTGTAAGCAACTGATGACAAAAAGTTAATTCAGTACAGTGTCAATACAGGCAATTTCAGCACTGATATAAACAAGTAAGCCTTAAAAACCTTGTATTGCTGAATACTAAGAGGAATGCCAATGTCAGGGCTGCGCACTGCATTCAAGACCCGCAGAATTTTACACATCTCTTGGATACAATCACGTTGAAAATTGCTGCCAAAGTCAACTGGATATCATTACCGAGAGCAAATATCAGAAAATATGTGTGTCCCTCTTTAATCTTGAGACATTCACTATCAAGAACAATGTAATTAAGACAACAAAACATTTTTATATAAATATCCCCAGTATATAAATCAAACTCACCTACAAAAGGCCTGCCCATAACTGGCTGCCCTTAAGAGAGTTTGCTGGCGTGAAGCGTCAAATTCATGACCTGCAGCATCAACACAAGCTTCAACTGCCTCAGGAAGGGACGATTTTATCAATCTCAAATTTTCATCAGCCTGGGAAATGACAATAAAATCAGAATCTCATTTATAAGCATGAACAGTTTGATGATGCCATAATTAAAATCCAAATGAAGACCTCAGACATCAACTAAGATCCAAATATAGTAAGGTCTTTTTTCTTAGTTTTAACACCGAAAACAAGTCATAAATCATCCACAAAATTCTTGTTTGATTGATCCATCATTTTCCTTTCTGTTGCATTAAATTAGAAAAAATAAATAAATAAACTCAGATTCAATGAGCCAAGTTTAACTACATTTTCCATTACTGGAAATAGTAGTCATTCTTCTTTTCCTTTAAATTGTAGCAAAATAAATGTATATTGCGTTGTCAACAGAAAGCAATGTTCGAAATGTTCAACTCTAATGATTTAAAATATACTTGATTTGTGTAGAAAGCTGTAAAAGCCTAAAATATTAACAATAAGTAAGACATATTTGATTATTCAATTTAGTTGTTGTTTACTAACAAACTAAAATAAAATAAAATCGGATAGCAACGTTACAGACTTCCACAAATAGAACAGCATCAAAGTGCTCAACAGAGAAGAAACTAGTGAATCTATATTTATATATTTAAATAAAAGGCTACACCCAAACATCTAACACGGACAGATTCTTGGTAAGAATTAGCCTATCAATTTATGGCTCAAAGCACATCTAGTCGCTAACAACTACAACAGACAAGCAGAACAAGCCTAGTAAAAGAAGAAAAACCAGTTAGCTGGCACTTGGCAGTGAGTAAATATGAATTTAATCAATGGCACTGATTGAATTCACTTATTTAAGATACTACCAGATAAGGCAATGGGTCAATTCTTGAAGATATAGGATACAATGCATTTAAGATACACATTCAAAAAATTAAAATGAAGAATGTATATGTATGTGTGAATTAAAAATTAACGTACTTTATATGAGATCAATTTTTGTAAGTGTACAGCTGCAGTTATTAATCAAGTACATTTTTTTTGAAGTATTATTATATATGTTTTCTACTACATAATAAAAATATTTAACACCAAATATGCAATACATAGTATATTAAAACGAAAATATACATATTAAAGTAAATAATATAACAATGAAATAGGTTTTACACAGTATTAGAGTAGTGTTACTCAACAGAGATATTTTAGTTTAGGCACATTGTACGATTGTCTTTATATTCTAGCTAACTCCAAGTCAGTTGGGTCTGTCACAGGTAGTTTAGATGTTTGTTACAGGCAGTTCAGTATATCTGTTTCAGATAACTTTCTATACTTGTTTTACGCAGTTACTCTTCGCAGTTACAAAGTCCATCTTCACATAAATTCTCAAATAACTCAACCAGAAACTGTTTGGTCTATTCACAGTTTATCATTTTCTCACATTTTTGGGGTGTTCTTGTTTTCCCCATCTTAGACCTTAAAATAGTCATAAACTTCAATTCTGCTCACAAGAGTGTGTTTTTCTTGGCTATTTCACCTCTCACTAAGGCAACAAGTGCCATGCTGCTGATGGTCGCATATCCAAAGATGTTTTTATTAGTCCTGGTTCCCATACACTGAGTTGGTCTCATAGTTCTTTTATTTCCACTACTTCTGTTTCTGTTCCTCTCACTATGTCATCTCCAGCACCTACCACTTCCCCTGCGCCTACATCCATACCTTCCTTTAAGCCCAACAACAACATCAAATTCATCAGTCTCACAAGTCTGTCCCTAATCTTGCACCTCCATCTCATCCATCTGATACTCAGTCTGTGCAAACAGAGCAAAATCTGTATTGTCAAGTCTCATGTCCACCCCACTCTCCTTCTAACTCCCCTTGAACTTAAAAACTGCAAAACAGGCCCTGGCCAGTCCCACCTGACATACTGCTATGAAAGAAGAATATGATGCTTTACTTAAAATATACTTGGACTCTTACTTCTCAATCTTCTAATCATGGTACCATCAGCTGTAAGTAGAATTTTAGAATAAAATATAATCCCAATGGCTCTCTTAATAAATATAATGCAGACATGTGGCTCAAAGATTTCATCAACAACATGGTTTTGATTACAATGACACTTTTCTACAGATTATTCTTACTCTTGCTCTCACACATAAGTGGCCTATAAATCAGCTAGATGTCAATAATGGTTTTCTTTGTGAAGAGGTACATATTTCTTAACCTCCTGGTTTGAGAACTGTACCGACCAGTCCTCGGGTGTCGTTGACCGCTAGTAATGATAGAGCCACGTAAGCTGGGTCCCACGAGCGGCGTGGGCCAGTGTCTCGCAAGGCAAGTGAGCCAAGGTGTCAAAGAGTGGTCAGGCGTCGATCACCAGGATGTACTGATGTGTCCTCGGCAATATAGTGAGGACGATGAGAGATCGGACATCGGTGACTCGAACAGCAGAGCTGAGCCACGAGACGAGAGGAGGATCCCAGACCACACATCAGTTATCAGTTAGGGAGAAGCCTAGATCACGAGGGGTCCATGCATGTGGTGTAGATGACGCGTTCAAGCGTAACACGAGTAAAGAGCCACTGGAAGAGATACGACCTGTGAGGGTCACGTTTCAGGGGTAAACTGCATGCATGGCATGTAAACAGCTAGGGCACTCCTAGGACGGATGGCCCCAGAGATTAGGTGCACAAGTTGGTACCCAGGTGGTCATCTCGTCGGAGGTTGCACTCCAGTAAGGGAGCCTTACGCGCTAGATTGCCCTAAGAGTGGGTGATAGGGACGCTAAGGCACACCCTCAGTAACACCTAATTGCGGTTAGCGGAAACCCTAGAGTATATAAGGGGTAGCGATTTACACGCTAATTTCTTACGCAAGTTTACACAGATTACATAGAGTTTTTTACAGCTTACCTTTGGTGTTTCCTAGCCCTATACTGACTTGAGCGCCAGAGTGCAAACGGCCTCTAGGGCGCCCTTTGTCTTTGCATTTTCAAGTGTTTGATCGAAGAAAGGCACGAACGAAAGCAAGGATAATTGGGCGTGTGATCGTCGTAGACGCGCGAAGATAATCGAGTCAACCGGCAGGAACAAGAACCCTGATAAATCTCTTGAATGCAGACTTAACAAATCAATTTATGGGCTTAAGCAAACCCCTCAGACCTGGTTTGATAGATTAAAATCTACTCTTCTTAGTTTGTTGTTCAAAGCCAGGAAATGTGTTCCTTCACTCAGTGTATTTTCTTCAAGAAGTTGTGGTTTACATTTTGGTTTATGTAGATTACATCATTATAATTTATAACTAGCATCGATTCTTCTACAACACAGCTCAACTCAATTTTCTCACACAAAGTTCTTAGTGATCTAGACTACTTTATTGGTATTGAGGTAATATCATAAAAAGATGCTCTTTGGTTCTCACACAAAACAAATACCTTCATGATCTTCTTCGAAACCAAAAGTGGAACAAGCTAATCCTATTTCTTCACCCATGATTGGTGGCTGCAAGTTGACTAAACAAGGTTCTGATCTTGTTCTTGATGCCTCTCTTTGTCACTCATTCGTAGGAGCTCTACAGTATGTTTCTATAACTCAACTAGAAATTAGCCTTTTAGTGAACGTTTGCCAGTTCATGTCAAATGTTTTAGAAAAACACTGGACAGCAGTTAAATAAATTCTAAGGTATCTCAAAGGTACTGTGTCTTTGGATCTTCATCTTCAACCTGCACAGTATCAAGCTCCTTTAACTCTGCAAGCTTATTGTGAAGCAGACTGGGCCTCAGACCCTGATGATAGAAGGTCTACATGTCATGCCTCAATTTATCTTGGTCCTAATTTTGTTTCTCGGTTGTCCAAAAAAGCAAACAGGTGTTGGGCATTCCAGCACAAAGTCTGGCCCTTGCAGCAGCCAAAGTCATATGAATCAGACTTTACTTTCTGAACTGAAGGTTCCTCATTCATCTCCACTTATTCTCTGTGACAATTTAAACACCATGACTCTCTCTCATAGTCCTATTTTCCACTCATGGAAAAAAACACATGGAATTAGATAGATCTATTCTTGTTCATAAGGAGGTTCTCAGTAAAGAAAGTTAGTCATCTTCCTGCCACTGATCAATATGCAGATGCTCTGACCAAAACTTGCTCTCCCACTGTCTTTTTGATCCAAGCTCAAAGTGGTTCCTTCTTTTCAACCCCCTTGAGCATGAAGGGGAGTATCAGAGTATTGTGGATGAGCTTAAATCTTTCTTTTATTTTTTTAATGTAAAGTGGGTCAATTAGTGACCCAATAGTCCGACCATTGACACATTGCCCTAGAGGTCACTGACCAAGCCAGTTTTCACAACACTAACTTCTGTATACAGGGACAAAAAAAGGGATGTTATGCAGCACCGACTCTAATGATGCAGCACCGACTCTAATGATGCAGCACCACCACCATGTCAAGACAAATCTATCCACAAATTTTATATTTTCAGAAAACATGTATCCAAACCATATCAGATATTTTACTTTTTATTTTTTAAAATAAAAGGATAATGAATACTGATAGAAAACATATCTTTCCTGTATCTGTACATGGCAAAAAATGGTATATCGGTGCATCAGAGATTGACACTTTAACATATGTTCTACATAGAATCAAAACTACAGAAATCTAGAATGATGTATCAGTCTAGCAACAGTAAAATAATTGCACAAATAACCTCTCTACCTTGGCACTTCGCCTATCAAAATGATCCAGGGCATCATATAGTAAAGCAGCAGGTGATGTACTTCCAATTGTGAATATTGAAACAGTGGAATCAGGCACCCGCTGTAGAAATTCCATACTAGTGTTGGACAATATCCTCACTCCATCACACTCAGGTATAAGAATTATTGGTTCATCATAAAGGTAGTGAACTGGTTCTCCATCAGGACCCATCATTAAAAGCATATCATCCCAGTACAACAGCACAGCATCCATTCCACACCAAGCAATCTGTTCCGGAGGAAGGGCTGACTGCATGCACAAAAGCAATTAGAGTTAAGGGTGACATGGAAGCTACCAATCCAAACCTAATGAGAAATAGGATAACAATGGTTTATAGGTACGCAAACACACACATAACAAATAGAGTAGAAAATTCACAACATAGAAATTATATAATATTAGATACACCCATTTTTGTGTTAAACAGCACATGATGGCGGCAACAAAATATAATTTACAAAATAACAAATTAAATTGATGCAGAACACAAAATTCAAACTTCCACTACACGCATACAAACAACAAATTCTTAAGCATTATGACTTTCTGTATCCTACAAATTTGAATATATGCAAACACAACAATTTCAATATATACAAACACAACAATCTGTATATACAAACACAACAACTTGCATATATACAAACACTAGAATTTGAATATACAGAGACACAAGTATATAGAAACAGTGTGTCTATGTTTATACATACACAAAAACACATCCATAACAATATTAAGATCATAAACAAACGTCTCGTTAATGATTTAGATATACCCCCATTTTCATAACTTAGAACTTGATATACTTAAATAAGTCAACACCATCCGAAGATATCTATCAAATAATGACTTGACCTTACTCCAAACTTTTGGCTACATTCATCCAAAATAAAATTCCCAAGCAATGTACCATGTCCAAGCTTTAAAATTGTGGTCACCACACAGCGCTGAAGTTTCATTACGATCCTTGGTATAACGAAAAAGTTGCAGACAACTGTGCTATTCAGTCATGGAGACAGAGACTAAAAATTCCTTGACAAATATGGCGCATGGTCATGGATTGTTTTCTAAAACCATGATCATGTTCCACAAACTATATGAACACCTCCCAAAACCCATAAAATATAACATGTATGAAGAGGGCTAGCAAACACACTTGTTCTGATACACATCTTTCTTTTCGTTAAATATTGTTAAAAATTATAAAAATCATGACCAAGACTATGGGTTACTACTCGCATTTCTCTAACACTCATTTCAACTTCAACACCAAAAACAATCCCACACTCAGACCAACCCATAACAAACACAACAATTTCAATCCACCCAAAGCATGATTCTAAAACCCACCTCGCACTCCCTCTCGATGATAACGCCAGTCAAGTCCGAAGTAGTCACCAAAAGCTTCCCGTCATGCGTAAACGACGCGAGCCACTTGCCGTCGCGTGAAACCACCATCTTCTGCAGTGGTCCACGCAGAACTCCCTCCCCGAGCCTCTGCACGCCATCCTCCTCCACAGCGAGCACCACAGCATCATCCACGCCAAGCAAAACCTCAACATTCCCCGAAACCGTATACTGCGGCTCAATCACCGCCATACAATGAGGCATCTCATCGATCATGGGATCCGCGAGCTTCACCGCCTTAGGGTTCCTGAAATCCGCGATGCAGAAAAGCTGGTTCGCCTCGGTGATGCAAACCAAGCCATTCCCCCAAAATGCACAATCCGCAACGTTGTCCTCGAAGCACTCTTTTCCTAGAGAGAGGTTAGGTTCGATCAAGTTCGCGTGGACGTCGTAGCGGTAGACAGTGCCGTCCTGGACGATGCAGAGGAGCGTCTGGTCGTCGGTCCAGGACATTCCGATTAGGCGGCCGCCGGAGTGGCGCCAGACGGTGTCGGCTAGGGGGCGGCCGGAGGAAGAGAAGAGGCGGAGCTTGCGGAGGGCGGACTCCGCGTGGAGCTGGACGATCTTGGAGTCGTCTCGGATGACGGCAACAGGCCCGCCGAATGGCGCGACAGCGACCTTGGTGCGGGCGAGGTCGACGTGCTTCCACGGCATAGGGTAGAGCTCGGGCTTGCGGTAGTAGCGGTTGTAGAGGAGCTGCCACTCCGCGGCGACGGAGACATTGGCCATGGAGGGGGTGGGTGGAAGAGCGCAATGCAATTGTTACGGTTATGGTTTGGGATGTAATCAGAGGGTGAACATTGATCGATCGCACTGTGGCTACGGTTCAGGGGAATTGGGAAGAGGAAAGTTGTATACAGGAACAGAGAGTCAAAGAGCGAGAAAGAGAAATATGATCAGATTAAAAAAAGTTTAATAATATTTAAATGTGAATATTTTTATATCAAATAATAATTTTTTTAGTATATTTAGAATTTATTTTATAAATTATAATTTGATTTAAATTAACAAGTTATAACCTAGTCTTGATATTTAAATACAAATACTTTTATATATAATATTATTATTAATAAAACATGAGAATAAAATTGTGTAATACTACACGGAATTTATTTAAATAAAAAAATTGAATTATAAGAGAAAAATAATGAATTATAATTTTTTTTAAATCACAACTAGCTACTGTTACAAAACACAATATCACAATATCAATAATGCACTTAAAAATTGCACTTAATAAGAATGAAAATAGTAGTTAAAGGAAGTCAAAATTAGATATAAGAAGAATAATTTAAAATAATAGATATCAAATTGACAAAACTTATAAAAGGTGAGACCTAGAATATAACAATATTGTTAAATTTTGAGTATTTGACTACATAAATATATTAATTCAATATATTTAAAATAAAATATACATAATAAATAAAATTAAAGAAGCAAACTGCACAAGCAAAAACACAAAAATACTTATGTAGAAATAAAAGTCACAATTAGGAAAAAGAACATATCAATAAGACATGAAATATACATGTGATTTCGTGTAGCTCACACAATATTACTTTGAATCACGTGAGATTATTGAATAAATAAATTTGAAATAAGGCAACACATGATCAATTAGAGCATAGCATGCAAAACATATGCATGAACTCACGGAGAATAGTATAAAACATAAATTGTATACAACAAATTTGTAATAAGTGGCAAAATTTAACAAAATGAACACGAAAAATAACAAATGAATGCATAGGTGTTTTTGTTTAACTGCCAGAATTTAAGCATGTCCATATGAGATTATTATGTTAACAAATTTGAAAGCACATGACGTACATGTAAAAATTGTATTGGAAAAACATACACTTGAAAATATATTATATTCATTACAATTTTGTAGTGGAGAAGCTAAGCTATTAAAACAACTTTCACGTAAGTGACAAAACATAACAGAATGAACAAACAATAGCAAATGAAATACATAGGTATTTTTTCTTTAGCTGTCATAATTTGAGTGTTGAGCAATATTAGATTATAATGTCACACATTTGAATTAACACAACACATGACATATATGTAAAAATTGTGGAGGAAAAATATAGACCTACAAATAAAAGTAACCCAAAAGTAATAGAAATTATAGAAAGAATAACATATGAGATATAGAAGAGTGTATTGCATAGTTTTAGTCTTACCACCTTAAAAGAAAGAGTATGCAAAATTTTCTTTTTCCCAAAAGTAAAGATGTTAATAGAGAGTAATACGCAACAAAAACATTTTTAAAAGATATTATATTCATTACAATTTTGCATTGTAGTAGTACAACAATGATTACAAAACACTATATCACCCTGCAAGTAATAAAAAAACAAAATAAATACATATAGTGAAAAACAAAATTATAAATGCGAATTATGAAAGTTATGTCAATAATATTAATATACAAATATATAGTCCAAAAACATAAAGCTAAAAGTCACACTGACCAAAAACATAACATAAATTACAAAAGGAATTAACATATCAAATATTGAAGTGCAATTTTGTACCTATGAAGATTTAAGTGTTGACTTCATTAAATGATTAAATCAACACAATTGAAATAAGCCAATAAATTATGAGTTAAAAAATATAAATGAGAAGGATAACTCTTTTTTGGTCCAAAAGCATAATTGTCATTAGGAAGCCATGTGGAAGGAGATTATTAACTTCATTTATGAAAAATTAAAAAATTAAAAATAAAGTCAGTACAGATAAGATAATGTTCATATCTCATATGTATGATACTATGTTATACGTATGATTAAAAGGCATGGACATTAGGCTTGAACTTTTATTTATTTTTTTGTCCAAAATCAATTTTGTCATTACCAAGGAGCATGGAATGAGATTACTAGATTCATATATTAGAAATAAATAAATAATTAATGAAATTATTACAAAATAAGTTAATGTTGATGCCTCATATATATCATATAATGTTATATGAGTACTTAAAAATACAAAACATAGAAACTTTACACATGACAATTGTTATTAATGAGAAATAGGCAACAAAATATTTAAAAACTATACTTTATATTGATTACAAATTGTAGTGGAGAATTACAATTGTGATTACAAAGCACATTATCATTCCTAAAAGTAATAAAATATAAGAATAAATACATATAATGGATCACAAATTATTAAGAACTATATTGTGAAGATTTTCAGTGTTATCTTCATCAAATGTTTAAATTAACTAACACAGTTGAAATAAGTCAATAAATTATAGTTTGTAGTGGAGAATCAGTGTTGTGGTTACAAAGCAAATTCTCATTCCTAGGAGTGATAAAAAATAAGAATAAATACAGTTAGTAAAAACCAACACTTTATAAATTTGAATTATGAAAGTTATCCTAGTAACCTTAATGTATAAATCATAGTAAAAAAACATACAGGTACAAATCAGGTCAGAAGAATTTTTGTGTCCAAAAGCAAACCTATCATTGTAAAGGAGTATAAAATGAGATTGTTAGTTTCATATATGAAAAATAATGAAACAACAAATGAAATCACTTTAAAATAACAAATGTTCATACCTCATATGTATGATGTTACGTAATGTTTAAACAAAAATCAAATATTTTATCGTACACGACATTAGTAGTTGAAGTAGCTACATTTCCATCTTCATCCAAAATTAGTATTTTTAACCCTTTCTTAGATTTTAACTCTAGAAACAACAACATATAACTAACCATGTGTGAATATTAGACGTAGAAGATAAACTCAATTTTAGAAAGTGTTTGACATTGACTTTTATTTATATTCATTATAAAGCACAAGGATATTGGAAATTGTCTTAAAAGGCAATCCTGAATCTAAAGGAATCAAGTTCATTCTAGGTATAAATATGTTATCGCCAACGTTTTTCCCTGTATTACAGTAACACCAATAACATTCTTCCCCAAATCATTGAATTGTAACATTGTTCCATCACATAGTTCATTTGCTTTATCAATATTACTTAAAAGCATTATAGGTACATTGACTTTCAGTTTAAGGCAATGATTAGGAATTCCCAGGCATCTTATATCATTCAAAAAATCTGATGTAAGCCACTCACCTTAAATGTCTTGTTGTTCATTAGATTGACAAGTATTAAAGATAAGATAAACTCATTCACTTGATTTATACATTCAGTTGTAGGACAAAGTTTTGTCCTTTCATAAAAAAAAAAAAAAAAACAGAGTTCATATTATGCAGAAATCTAGGATAAAAAAATTCCACCAAATTGAGTAAAGGTGACTTACTATTTTCAACTAAAAGATGTTGATGTATTTCAACAATGCCTTCACCTATTTCATTTAAGTTCATATCTTTGTCTCCAATCTTCAGGATTCAATCAACAAATTATTTGATGCATGTTGCACTTTCAACTGATTGCTCATTGCGTAAAGCAAAGCGGAGTTCATTCCAATATCTGATTGGAGGGTTATGTTGTCACTTAAGATCTCAAGAATAGGCAATCCACAAGTCATGGCACCCTCTTGGAAACTAAGGGTTGTTAAGACAACCCGACGCTCATAGTCAACGTGGTGGCATTCGAAGATTTGCTCAACATTCATTTCCCAGTTTAAGTATTCATCGACACTAGTCATTCCATGAAAAGAAGGAAGAGTTATTTTAGGTTCACGAAAAGTAGAACGGTCATGATTGTGAGGATTTTTTGAGGGTTTTGGTAATAGTTAGTATTATGATGGTTGCTATAATCATTGTGACTATGAGGGGGGTTAAGATGGTGATCACTGGTGCAGTGATGGGAAGGCTCCCTATGTCGACTGTGAGACGATGAGGTTTTTGGTAACGTTTAAGCACAAGTTGATGTAAAAGGTTTCGAATTTTTGTTAATTGTAAATCATGGTTTTGAAGAGTAGCATTGATATCGATGAGAGATATGGAGTATTTAAATTCTCATGCACACTGGAATGATGCGAAGGATCACTCATGATGGCAATAAGATGAGCAACTAGAATAGACAGGGAGAGGTGAAGTTTCAAAAGAAAAAAAAATTGAGAAAAAAAAACTTCAAAATAAAATTTGCACAATTGGTTTGAAAGAAAAAAAAAAACAACTAAAGAGAATCCAAAAAGCGCCAAAGGATGAGAGTTGGTTGGACGGGGTGAGGTGCATACTGTGTGTGAATTGTTTTGAGCAAGATTAAACCAAACAAAATAGAAGACAAACCAAGGGAATTACACACAACACATATTAAACGGTGAAAAAATTCAAAGAAACTACAAAGGAACCGATCAAACCGAAAAAATAACAAGAAACAAGTGAAGAACAACAAGGATGTGCAACGAAACATACCAGGAAATGGAGAAGGCAAGGTGTGCTGATTTGGAGTGGTAGAACAACTGTTTCAAACGATGGAAACCAAAGAGAAACCGTAAGAAAACAACAAGAAAATGCAAAAATTGAAGAACACCGAACAAAAGTAGAGGTTGTGCAACAGAATGCCAATGAAGATGTTTGATGAATGTTCCAATGAAAATAAACGGTGGAAAATTGTTTTTAAAGGGTGGAAACAAATTATAATCGGTGAAAAATGATTATAAACGGTGGAAAACAAAGAATTATGAACAAACAACCAAGAACAAGTATGAACCATGAAGAACAAGACTTGACGGGAATTTTTTGTGTGAAAGATGACTTAGTTTGACCAAAGGACCTTTGTTGTGCTCTAATCCATTTGATGCAATCCAAGATCTTGATTGTGAGAATGAATGGAGTAATGCAGTGGAATGAATTGTAGATGATATAATCAAATGGTAAAGAGGTGTTAGGGTTACGGTGGTTGACAATGCAATGAAGGGGAAGGAGGTTTAGCCAACCTTCCAAAGTTCACTAGGCCAAAAGAGGCTCACAAGAAAGAGAGATTTGGGAAATAATGAGTTTCAATTCTAAATACTTCATTCAATAATGTGCAAATTTGAATACCTGTATGAAGTTTAGGGTTTTTATAGATGAAGGTGGTTTGTTCCTTCAGCTACCATAACTCTAGTTAAGTAGACTTTGTTGGGTTTAATAGTGCCAAAGTTCAAGAGGGGGGGTGAATTGACCTTTTAAAACTTTCTCGCAGAAACAATGTTTAATCCAGTTTTACAGAAAATAAATCGATTTATGTGAAAATGAACA
>Ga0123342_1004424_pt1 | contig 21461 bp, 10 predicted proteins | sample Turbeawhitnodule_FD_89960 | JGI IMG/M metagenome (GOLD analysis project Ga0123342, IMG submission 89960) | Root nodule microbial communities of legume samples collected from Mexico - Turtle bean Mexico white nodule | ecosystem: Host-associated > Plants > Roots > Nodule | place: Mexico: Nepantla...
CATTTGTGAAAGTGTGAAAACAAATTTGAGTTTTCAAGATTTGCATTCAAGCTTTTGGGTTTTCTCAAAGAAGTGGAATAGGATTGTTGTAATCTTTTGATTTGATCTTCATCAGGTGTAATCTTTTTTGAATCTATTGTATTTTTGAATAATGGTGTGTAAGTGCAGAATCAAAGGTTGTTCTGATTTTTGTGGTGTTTGTGTGCCAAAGGAAGTGTGTATCTTGAGGTGTTTAAGGTCACTTCTTTGGTGGTGTGTTTGTAATCTGGATTTTGATTGCATAGTAGATACCTAGTGGTTTTTGGGGACTGGATGTAGCTCTTGGGATAAGAGTGAACTAGTATAAATTGCTTGTGTGTTTTTCTCTTACCCTTAACTCGTTTAATTTCTATTTTTAAGTTGTTTTCAATTCAGCTGATATAAACAACTGGTTGAATCGCAAAAACAACCGGTTGATTTTCTGTTAATCAACTTAAACAATTTTAATTGATTGTTTTCTGAATTTCTATATTTGTGATTCTGTTTTGAACTTCATTATACCTTCAAAGTTTGAAAAAATATTTCATAAACAATTCACCCCCTCTTGTTTAAGGCCATATATTCTGACAGAAATGTCAATGATGAAAGAGCTTTCATTCTTTCTTGGAATGCAAGTCAAGCAATCCAAAGATGGAATTTTCCTAAGTCAATCAAAGTATTGCAAAGAAATTCTCAAGAAGTTTGAAATGGAAAGTTGCAAAGAAGCTAGCACACCTATGCCATCAAGTTGCTATATGGATGTTGATGTGGTTGGAAAAGAGGTAGATCAAACCAAATATAGAGCGTTGATTGGTTCTTTACTCTATCTCACAGCAAGTAGGCCAAATATCATGTTTGGCGTGTGTTTATGTGCAAGATTCCAAGCAAATCCAAAGGAATCTCATCTTAAGGTTGCAAAACGAATTCTCAAATATATCAAAGGGACAACCAATGTTGGACTATGGTATCCTTCTCACTCTTTTATACACTTAATTGAATATTCTAATTCTGATTTTGCAGGGTGTAAGCTAGACTAAAAAAGCACAAGTGAGACTTGTCATCTTTTTGGATCAAGTCTTATTTCTTGGCATAGCAAGAAACAAGCTTGTGTGGCTCTTTCCACAGCAGAGGCAATACATGGCTGCTGGAAGTTGTTGTGCACAAATTCTTTGGCTCAAACAACAACTAGAAGATTTTGGTTTAAAGATTAGCAAGGTTCCTTTGCTTTGTGACAACACAAGTGTTATAAACCTCACTAAGAATCAGATTCAGCACTCAAGAACAAAGACTGAAGTTGCTGCTTGTGTCGGTGGGATCTGGGTAGATTAATTTGTAATCCACTCTTTGTTTGTATCTAAAACTGTTTGGAATCAAAACCTTTTTGAAAAAGATTATTTTATAAAGAAGTGGAAAAACAACTAGTTGTTTTATCGTTTCAATCAGTTGTTTGACACTTAGTGGTTTTTGAAAAGGGTTTGAAGCTGTTTGACTTGGTTGACTTAGCTTTCAAACCAATTCAATCGATTGTTTCAAGAATTCAACCGATTGATTGTTGAAAATCCATAACAAAATTTCTATTAAATTTGCAAATCAACTTGAAATGTTTTCTAACTGAATAGGGTCCTGTTTTAAATGTTTTTAACAATCTTTTGATGTATTTAAAAAGGTTGTTATACACTCCTCAAGAGAGAGAACAGTTGAGACATTTGTGAAAGTGTGAAAACAAATTTGAGTTTTCAAGATTTGCATTCAAGCTTTTGGGTTTTCTCAAAGAAGTGGAATAGGATTGCTGTAATCTTTTGATTTCATCTTCATTAGGTGTAATCCTTTTTTAATCTATTGTATTTCTGAATAATGGTGTGTAAGTGCAGAATCAGAGGTTGTTCTGATTTTTGTGGTATTTGTGTGCCAAAGGAAGTGTGTGTCTTGAGGTGTTCAAGGTCACTTCTTTGGTGGTGTGTTTGTAATCTGGATTTTGATTGCGTAGTAGATACCCAGTGGTTTTTGGGGACTTGATGTAGCTTTTGGGATAAGAGTGAACCAATATAAATTGCTTGTGTGCTTTTCTCTTACCCTTAACTCGTTTAATTTATGTTTTTAAGTTATTTTCAATTCAGCTGGTATAAACAACCGGTTGAATCGCAAAAACAACCAGTTGATTTTTTGATAATCAACTTAAACAGTTTTGTTTGATTTCTTTCTGGATTTCTGTATCTGTGATTCTGTATTGAACTTCATTATACCTTCAAAGTTTGCAACAATCTTTCATAAACAATTCACTCCCTCTTTTTTAAGGTCATATATTCTAACATTTATAAGATGATAAATCCAAGAAAAAGTTTATTTTTTCAAATGGTTAAAATGTTTTTAAAACTGTTTTTGTAAAAGCCTTATGAAAAGTTAATGTTTTTTTAACCAGTTCTTTTCATTAATTAATTGATTAAATGTTTTCAACTTGTTCTTTTCTTCAATCAATTAAAAACACTTATGATATTTTAGAAATATTGTTCCATTTGTTAAAGTATGTTTTGATATATTTAATAGAGATTTGTTTTACATCTAAGGTTTTAACATTTGAAAGAACTGTTTTACACTTATTAGTTCCTTTAAGTAAAATGTGTTAGAATGTATGGCCTTAAACGAGAGGGGGAGGGGGTTGGAGTGAAAAGGGGGTTTTCGAAAAAATTTTAAGCTAGAATGAAATTCTTTGCAAGAAACCAGATTAGGAATTCAGTTAGCCAAGAAACAAAGCACAAAACAACAAAGCTCCTGAAAAACAATTGGTTGTTTATACCAGCAAATTAACAACAACTGAATTTAAATGAGTTTTAGGGAAGAAAGAGATACACAAACAGTTTATACTGGTTCACTCTTCAACCAAGAGCTACATCCAATCTCCAGAATCCACTGGGCAATCCAATAAGCAATCAATTACAGATTACACACAAAACCACCAAAGAAGTGACCTTGAACCCCTCAAGAAACACACTTCCTTTGGCTCAGCACACACACCAAGAATGTTGATCTTGACAACCTCAAGAGCACACAACACTCCTTGGCTTACAACACCAGAATTTACAATTCAAAACGAATTACACTTGTTACAGAATGAACTGAAATCAATACAGATGTAATTCTATTCCACTCTCTCTTGATAAAACCAAAGTTGAATAATGAAAGTTCAAATCTTGAAAGCAATCTCTGAAAAACTCAAATCTATTTTTCTCTTTTCTTGTTTCTCTTTTCTTGTTTGTTATAAAACATAAATAAACTATTTATAGCTTTCAAAGATTGGTCAAAACATTTAAAATAGGAGCGCATTCAGTTTGAAAATCATTTAAAACACACTCAACTAACAAAACAGATTATGTTAGGATTTTCAAACAAACAATCGATTGTTTTGGTTTGACAGCAAGTCAACCAACCAAAACAGTTTTCAACCTTTTTCAAAAACACCTAAGAGTAAAACAATCGGTTGTTTCGACAAAATAACAGATTGTTTTTCACTTAGTTTGAAAAAAACTTTAAACTTAAAAGATGTGAAAACACTTTAGCTTTAGATTCAACAAAGAGTGGATTACACAGATAAACTACCCAGATCCTACTCTAAAACACAGCAACAACTTCAAGCAACTTCAACCTTCCATCAAACACTAGGATTTGGATTCTTGAAAGCTTTTGATCACACTTGATTCAACAAAATGAACTAGTGCCTTTGTGCAATAACAAATTGATTTTCATAAATTATTTTCTAAAAACTGTTGTATATAGATTTGATCTATAAAAATGATCTTTTAACTTTCAGAAATATACTACTAAGATAATTTTCGAATTTAAACGAGCGAGAGTCTTTTTCATAATTGTTTTTTACAACAAGTATTTCAACATTTTTTCTGAATTCTTGGAGGTCTTGAATAATCATCTTGTTTTGTAAAGGGTTCTTCATTGTTCTGGAGAACTAGAAACCCTGTTGTGTTTCTATGTTTTTTGTATCAGGTGATATTGTTCCATTTATAATTGTTTTCTAGTTCTTTAATTTGTATTACAGTTTAAAATAGGGTTTCTTGGTTGCTGTAATTTGTAACAAAATGTTACAGGGGTAGAATAATTTCTTGTAGGGTTCAATAATTGTATTCGTGTGTTTCTTTGTAGAGAATTGTGTTTTAGTGAAAACCTCTTTGGTGTGAAGTGGTTATTGGGTGTAGCTCTTGAAAAAGAGTAAACCAGTATAAAAATATTTGTGTTTCTTGTTCTTTAGCTTTCAACATCTTTAATTTGTTGCACAACTGTTGTTTTAATATTTTGAACAAATTGTTTGTTGAAAAGAATCATTTATATTTTTGTTTGTCACTTCCTGCTACAAATTTACATCAATTATTTTTTGAAAGAATTTGTTGTAATTTTCTCTGTTGTTTTTGTTATAATCTGTTCAAATTCTTAAATAGGTTTTCTAATACTTTTATATGTAATTGAAATCTATTTTTTTTAAGTAATAGTTTGTTTATGGTTCATTTTTTATTGTATTTTTAACTTGTGGTTTTTGACAATGAATTCGTTAAAATTACACAATTTTTCAAGAAATCGAAAGTTTGCGAAAAATTTTAAGTGTCAATTCACCCCATATTAAACTTAACTACCCTTTTAATTCAACAATTGGTATCAAAAGTTGGTACTTGTGAGTTTTTCAAGTTTTTTTTAAATGATTGAGTTTAAGCTTGCTTTTACCGAAGGTGCGTTTATTAATAGACCTCATATGTTTAATGACATGAATTATTCATTCTAGAAAGTCATAAAGATATTCATGGAGTCTATAGATAGGGGTATTTGGGATGTTGTTGTTCATGGACCTTTTATAATACATGTTGTAAAAGAAGAAATTGTTGAAAAGAAATTGTCTAAATGGTCGAATGGTGAAAGCAAGAAAGCTCATTTTGACTTTGTTGCTAAGAACATATTTACATTTGCTTTAAAAGTTGATGAATTTTTTAGGTATCTCAGTGCAACAAACCCAAAGAAATGTAGGACATTCTTGAAGTCACATATGAAGGAACTGTTGATCTCAAAAGAGCAAGAAAGCATGCACTCATTCAAGAGTATGAGATGTTCAGGATGCAGCATAAAGAGACCTTTGTTGAGGTGAAGAAAATGTTCATTCACATAGTGAATCACTTAACTGGGTTAGGAAAGGTGTTTGATAGAGAAGAGTTGAACATCAAGATTATGAAGTGTTTGGACAGAAGTTGGCAACCGAAAATCACAATCATTTCTGAAGCCAAAGATTTAACAACAATGTCTGCACCAACTTTTTTTGAAAAGCTAAGAGAACATGAGCTTGGGCTGAATCGGTAGAATGAACTAGAGAACGTAGAAAAGAAAGCCAAAACCCAATGTACAAAAGCGGGATATGAATGATTCAAATCAAGATGAGACTCTAAGTCTACAAACGAAGAAGTTCAACAGGTTTTTGAAGAAGAAAAACCGTGATAAAACTCAATCCAAGAAAAAGGTGTGTCTCTAAAAATGGTGATTCAAGTACTGCTAATTACACTTGTTTTGGATGTGGTAAACCAGGACATGTCAAGGCCGAGTGTCCAAATCATCAAAGCAAGGAAACGTTGCAGGACCAAAAGGGAAAAGGCAAGAGAGCATATGTGATGCAATTGTCCTTGAGTTTTGGAAAATTTGATGGAAGGCAGTGGAAGACTTGTAGAAATCCATGGAGGAGAAATGGTTTGGGCATGAGGTTTTAGGTGCTAGGGCTAGGAAGAAGTTAGGCCAACTTCTTTGAGTTTTCTATAACTCAAAGAGCATCATAGAAGAGAGACTTGGAGAAGTGTGCTAAGAATTTCAAAAACACAATTTCATATATCATTTAAGTCTAAGAAATTTACAAAAGAAGCTCTCTGCTTATAGAGCCTTGGGTTTCCTAAGATGACAATTAGAGCTCTAAAAAACTCTCCATTCATGGAGTGACATGTGACAACTTCAAATCCTCTCGATTGGTGGCATGTCTTAAAGAAAATCTCCAATAGCATGAAGACAAGTGGCACAAAGGAGAGGAAAAAACATTGAAAGAGGCGCCCATGTGTATGCTTCTACAAGGAGTTGAATGGTTACCTTTGGAGAAAGGAAGGAAGGAAGGAAGTGGTGCCTACATGGATGCTTAGGTGGTGCCATGTAGGATGCCATGTGGACGTCCCTCTCGGCCTTCTAAGGCCCAAACCAAAATACAAGGTTCAAAGTACTATTCTATTATTTATAAATTTATACAAGACTAAGGCGAGTCGAGTAGAGTCAATCCCTCGTCGGGTCCAATCGAGTCAGGTTACATCAAGCTAGGTGAATCGAGCAACATCGAGTTGAGTCAATTCAAGCCTACTTTGAGCTAAGTCTAGTTGGATAATGTTGGGCCAAGTTCATATGAGACTATGTTAATTTAGGTTAAGACAAGATTGGTTGAGGTCAAATCTATATCAAATAATGTCGAAGTGGAATCAAACTCAAGTTGAATTGGGTTGGCTCAATTGAACATAGTAAGTTGCAATTAAGTTGCAAATAGTAAAAATTAATTAAGGACCAATCTATACTTAATGTAAAATATTTAGAAATTTGCAATTTAGAAAATTTTAAGGACTCGTGAAATTCTAGAAAGAACAAGAATTAGTAAAATTCTAGTTGTTAGTAAAACCCATTTTTACTCTTAACTTAACCAAATTTAAGAAGGGGTTTGGGGTTTTGGACTTTTTTAACCTAGTCATTTGGTAGGTCAAGGAGGCGTATTATAGGAGTGGGTTGGGATTGCCCAAAAAGGACAATGGTCAAATTGACAGCTTCAAATTTGCAGCTTTACTCACGGGTGTCTCCCTACCTATATTGAGTAATTGAGAATTCATAAGCAGTTATTGGTTCATTCTCATCAATCTAAGTCATCTCACATCAAACAAGTAAATTGGGTTACTTCTAAATTTAGTGTAACCCTAACACAGATTATTCACCTTATGGTCGAGGTTAGCAGCTTGTGGGGGCTTGTAGAAATCATAACGGGAAATTACCTGGCTGCTATATTCTCTTTACGGGTGGCTCTCATAATCTAGAGGCTTAGCTCATTCCTGTCATGTCTGCCATTCAACATGCTCATCAGGTTGGGATGGATTAAACTCAAGACAGCATGCTAAGGAGACATTCTAGGGGTGTCTTAACCTTATAAAAAGAATTTAAAAGTAGCAAAAGAAAGCAACTATGAGTCTATGCTTGTGTGACACACCCAGCACTGGTTTCATGCGATTTTATATGGGTTCTAAAACTCTTTCTGTCTACAATACTATGCTGTGGAAGAAGAGATAAAAGACTAAAATTTTTGTTTATCTGCAGAAAAAAACCACACTCCACCCCACCTCAATTACCACTCCCAAACACCCTATTTTTATTTGTTATGTATTTTAAAATAAAACTTATGTATATCCATATCAAAGTTTCATAATACGAAATTACATATATATAGTTTCTTTCATACAAAGGTTAATTTTAAGAGTATATAAAGATCTTAATTTTGGAATTACTTTCAACACAATTTCCTCACTTAAATTCATTTATGTGAACATATTAGTTGATATATCTAAAAAAATAGATACTATTATAGGTGGCCCAATCACTGTAAAGACTTTCTAAATTAAGTGATAAAAAGCTAGAAGTAATTAACCTCTGTTCGAAGATGAAGTTACCAAAGCCCTTACAGAAATAAATAATGTAGGAACTGGAACATTCCTAGCCATCAAAATCCATACCACTCCCATAAACTTTATCAAATTGAACAGATTCAGTGGAGGATAGCATAGACTGCATAGTATCATACCTCAAACAATTGAAATCAAGTTCATAGTCATCTAACAGATGGTAATCTGATGAGGGTAGTTGGTTGTGCATACCACAGTCATCCGGAATCCCTTCCATAGGCTCCTGTTTTGTGGATGAAAAAAGTGATGATGAAAATTGGTATTCTTCTTTGGTTGGGAAGGTGGTACTGAAGCTAAGGAACATAGAAGAGTCAGAAGAAGAAGCTGGTTCCAAAATTATTTCTGGACCCAAAGAGATTTTGCAATTGTGATGACCATAATAAGTTGTTCGGTACAATGGAGGGTCCTCTTGAATCCTTTGAACCTGTCTGGTTGCTGGACAACCCTGATCATACTTGTGAGTGCATCTGTAGTAGCTCCTACACATATTGATTACTAGAATTGAATTATATTGGATAAGAATAAGATCATAAGAAAAAACCCTATATAGAGAGAAACGGACTTCTGTTGTTTGAAATTGAAGAATTATATATACCTGAGGTATTTTGTATTCATGGTCATTTTCTGTCCATACTTTCTCCATATATAGCCATCTTCCATGAGATGTGAGCTGTTCTTCTCCCATGTTGGTGCACTTGTCACAAGGTGGGAAATTCCAATGATTAAAGACATTATTTAACTACTTGCTCAACTAATCCTGTAATCTAATGTATAAACTACATCTATTTAGGGAATCAATCGCAAGGTATATAATTATTAATCAAAAAGGTTGCACAATCACGGTCATTCTAATCTGTTAACACTGCAACGAAGCAAATCACGATTATGACCAAAGGTTTAGTCTCGACCAATTTTACTGGGAAATAATCTTCTTTACGCTATATATACAACTATAATGTTAAAAACTATGCATAGTCAAGGAAATATGTTCAGCACCAGATACTATCAGTACAGCATATCCTTTTATAGAAGTTGAGAACTAACCTTTCAAAGTTTAGAGTTCATTTAAAGGACTATATAAATCCAAATTGAATCTCTTAATTACTACTTAAGGAACAACGTTATCTTCTAAAGAAATTTTAACAGTAAATAAGTCAAGGAAATATTTTCAACAAAATATACAGTAGTATTAACAAAACTGTTTGAAAGCAAAAGCTTTGATATTTTTCAAAACTGAAACCACATATAGATAGAGTTGGCTGAAACAATTAGAATATTTTAAGATAAAAATAACTTTATGATATTGAGAGCAGCTACTGAGAAAGTTTAGATCTAAAGAGACTATGCAATGAATTTGATATCTCTATCTCGAAAAGGAAAGAAAGAAAATCCCACTTTCTAAACATAAAATGATAAAAGAACTTTAAAGCATAACTAATTAAACGATCTAATTAAGAAAATTAACAATAATCATCGTACATAATTTGCTAACAAGGCATAAATTATATATTCTTACTTTCTCTTGCGACACACTCTTCGTCTTTTAGCGTTGATGGAACCCTTGCAAACCCCATCCTTATCCTCAAGATTAGGGCATTTGAGGGACGAAGAGACATCATTGATAGTGGTAGGCATAACAACCTCATCGAAAATATCACTATGAGTGTTCAACAGCAAAAGGGTATTTGAGAACGATCTCAGTACCTTGCGAACAAGATCTTCAACAAATGGTAACACTAACCCTTCTACTTCTGCATCTCTATGACGAGTGTTGGATTTATGAACAAGTATTTGGAGTAACTGGTTTGCTGTGTAACGCCCTTTGTTGAGCTCTTCTTCCATTGCTTTTCTTCCATTTGAAGGCTGATTCTCCATTGCTGCTATGGAATGGTGATCAGATTGGAGACACACACACGGTCTTTTATTCAAAATAGCAATGCCCCCACTAGCAATTTTAAAATTGTTTTCCCTTCAGTGTCGAGACAAAAATTCCCTGGCAGGATGAGCTCCTACTCTGACATCACAAGGTGCAACCTTGACCCTTCGGTTTTGTGTATTCTGGAGCTGTGGGTGGGAATCATTGGATTCTATCCAGAAGTACATTAGGTAAATTTATAATTGGTACTTGGTGGCATTGGTGGCATGGTAGTTGGAAGGAACAGATTATAATTTACAATTTCTTTCTGTATTTAAATTCATTTGTTTTAATGGATAACATGAGCTTTTATAATCATGGTCCTGCTTCTAATTAAGCCTAATATTATATATAGGGACAAATTCTCGTGTCCTTTTATGTTTAGATTATTGCACTAATTCATTGACTTTATCTCCATTTGTTCTTTGTACAAGGTTAGAATATTATTTATTGAAATCGGGGAGACAATAAAACCTCTGAAACAAACCTATAATGGAACGTGGTATATGTAAATGTCCCCTCTTGCACTAAAATTAAGCTCCAAGCATCTTTGTCAATGGGAAAAACCAATCGAAGGGATTGAGAATGTTACAAACTCACATTTATTTTTAATTTTTAGCATTTCTTTTAACTTTGCTCCCCACTATAAATTATATTCACTAAATTTACTGATTCCAAATGAGAAAAACTAAGTCATTTCTCATTACTTTATAGGCTTGTTTCGGAGCTTTTATTGTCTCCCCGAATTCAATTTCTAGGTTTAGTTCTTATTTCTTTCTTTGAAAAAAATTATGCGACACAGTCGATGAGCTGAAATATACTAGGTGCCTTAGAGCTAAAGCTCACATTCGTGTGAAGCCTCGGTAGTTTAGATATGCAACACCGTACTTTGACTACGTGCTTTAAAATTTAGAAATATTAAGTAAAATATTCTCACTGTATTCAATATTATAAAACTTAGACTATTAAAAAATTGCCTTTGTTGGTGTAATTGCTTTTCTTGTTTTCCTTGTTGGTGTAATTGCCTTTTGATTTTTGTATTAACTCCAGCATGTGGAGACAGCATTCTCTATTTCACTAGACGGCTTAATTGCAGATATATATACCTGGAGATACATCCTAATTTCAATCTTCTGCGTAAATGTGGAGAATTTGTTTACCAGCAAAATAAATATTATTAACCAGTACAAGTATGCCAACAAGTTGATGGCCCAGGTTTCCTACAGCACCTGTTAACTTAACCAACATGAAGCTTGGTAGAAAGAATCTCATCCGGAAGCTCGGCACTTACATAATATTTGCCAATAGGAGTCAAAAATCTAATTTAGGGTTTTGCATGGTCAATATAAATTACTAGGTTTTCAATTTTTGTATTATTTATACAATACTGGAGCCACTAGCCCAATCCTTATATGCAAACTACAGTTCATCAACCAACTAGGTGTAATAATTATAATTATGAGTTCCCCATTACCTAAACCAATTCCAACCCCCACCTTCTACATCATACAACACATGTACCAGCTTCAATTCATTTTAGTGTACATGATGAGAGCTGAGGGACAATTTTATGCATTCTAACGAACCATCCAAACCTATTCTAAATTCATTACTAACAGTGAATAGAGGACTATAATTGTTGCTGTACTGAAAATAAGACAGAAAACATAAAACTTGAAAGCAACATTTCCAAGTGCCTCGTTCCTAGGTTTTCAATTAGTTATTGAAGTAACATGCTTGTAGAGATTTAATGTTTTCTTGAATCATTATATTGCAGAGGATCATTAGGTGTTAGTAGGTAATACAGATTAGCAATTGTGTAGTCTCACAAATCATAAATAAATTGCATAAAAATTAACTTGGTGAGTCTAAAGATACATTTTTTTAAAATTATCCTATCAGACTGTGAAGCTCCAAAAGAAACCAAAATACCATTTTTTTTATTAGCAAAGAATCAAAATATCATTTTTTTTTTATCAATGAACCAAAATATCATAGAAACAATAAAAAAAATGGTTATACCAGGACGAATAAATCTAAAGAAGAACTAAAATAAAAAAGCTGAACAAAGACAACTAATTAGTAAATCTAATTTCATGTAATCCCAATTGATCCCATCATCTCTCCTTTCAAAGCTACATGCTTATTCTCCTTTATTTTTCTTATTTTTTTATTTATTATTTTCCATTTATAACTTTAACACCATTATTTGAATAGTTAATGAACTGATAATATTAACAATTGTAGAATATAGTTTTTGGACTTGTGAACATCAAAGTGATTGAACCTACTTATCAAGAGCATATACTTATCTAGCTGCTAGCTCTTAATAAAAATTTAGAAAGCGATTGAAACTAGCTAATGAAAAGATGGAGTATCTGAAAGGATATAAGATAATTATATATGTTGGATTAGCTCATTGATGCATCAAGAGAGGGGGAAAGTTTTTTTTATCACCATAAGAATATGAAATATATGAGGCTACTCAATCCATTTAGAAGTGTTTACTTATTTAAAGTATAGCTACAGAAGCTATAAGTAAAGATTACAAGAAAATTAACATTTAACGTCAACCATAAATGATACTAACAACCAAAAGTTGTCTTAAATTTATGTGTCATATATAGTGAATTCTAAAATCATGAATGTCTGTATACTAGTGTCGATTTTGAAGGTCGACTTTATGGAGCATCGGCTAAGTGACACTACAAGAAAAATATGAAATAGAAATCAATTTTAAAGAAAAAAAATTAGTTATCATAGTAACTAAATTAGAGATTATTTTAGAAACTAAACAAAATTTTGGTTTCTAAATTAGTTTCTATTATTGTTAAATGGTTTCTAAATTCGTATCTAATTAGCTACCAAAGTTTTAACTATCAATTATTTAGATTCTAAATTTGGTAGCAAAAACCTTGGTTGCTAATTAGATACCAATTTAGAAATCATTAAACAATAATATAAACTAATTTAGAAACAAACAAAAAAATAGTCTCTAAAATGGTCTCTAATTTAGTCACTATAACAATTAATTATTTTTTGTTTCTAAAATTGGTTTCTATTTCATGATTTTATTGTAGTGTGGATGCTATTTCATGACTAATTTTTAAATTATTTTTTCATTAAAGAAGTTTAGTGTTGACCAAACAAACACTAATAAATTTTTATTTTAAAATTTATTTAATTTAAAATTATAGATGCTAAATAAAATAGATGAATATGGATGAAAGAGATGTGTGTGAATAAATTATGAGTATGGTTAGAAGAGATGAGTGTGGATGAAGGAGATCAATTTTGAATAAAAGGAGGTAAGTGTGGATGAAAGAGATCAGTGCAATGAGTTTATATAAAAAGTGAGAGAGAAAAATTATAAATAAAAACATTTATTATCTTTAAATATAAACCTATATTAAAAAATTCTTATTTATTCTCACAAAGACAAATTCATATCACATAATGAAAGTTAGTCTAATCAACACTAACTAACTGAAATAAATAAAATTAGTGTTGTTTAACCGACAGCTAAGTTCAGACTAATATAGCACTTACATAAATATTTATAGTTATTTAAAAAAGTTAAAAATATTTAATAATAACTTAAAATTGACTAATTGACTTTATTATCGTCCAACATTAACTGAATTTTATTAGCATAGCCTAATAGTAATTTTACGTTCTTTAACAATTTAAAAAAAATTAATTTTTACATTGTTTTAAACTCTACTACTCACTCACTGTAATAACGTTATATTTTGAACGACACTATAATTTACAAATTAATTTAATATTTTCTTATACTAAAAGTTAGATGTTTTCCAATAAGAGATTCGGTGTAATGCTAGCCAACAGATAGGTACTAGACATGGAGGTTCCAAAGATTCGAATTGTTCTTTTATTATACTATATATTTTCAATAATAGCCAATATCAGTTAAAAACAATTCCCTTCTTGTATGTTTATTGAGAATGAATTCTAGTATTGTGATGGTTCACCTTGATCATTTGTTTTGTTGTATAAGAATTGAAAACTTTTAAATATTTTATTTTATTTATTTATTTTTTATTGATAAAAAAATTAAAGTTATGCTTCCTAAATTACCTAATATACGAGCAAGATTAGCTGAACTTTTCTAAATTAGCCTAATGAAAACCATTATGAGCTAAGTCATTGTAAATCAGCTAATAAAAGTCCAAATGACTTTTTAGACAATACTATTAAGTAGAAAAACATGGTAAAAGATCTATATTTAGCTACATAAATAGGTCTTAGTCTTTCAAAAAAATACACAACCCATCGTCTCTAAAAGAATTGTTGCATTCAAAATCACAAGGACATTGTATATTAATTATTAATAATAAATTCTGTTTTATTTTATTCTTTATTGTTGTCCTAAAGGGAATTTTTAAAAAAAAAAAAATACAAAGAGAGTAGAAGACAAATTCATATACATTTTGAGACGCCATCAGCCATGCTATGCAAATAAACTAAACTTATCATTTATAATTTAAAATAGAACCACGATAACTACTGTTACTACAAATATTGAAAACAACAATAAATATTCTATTATTATTTTCAAATATTTTTATTGAAATAGTGTAACTCTTTCCATATATTATTTTGTATGTTAATTTGAATAAGAAAGAGAAAATAATTAATTTAAAAACATATTATGAAAAAATTAATATTTTATTGAAATATTTACAGCAGGAGTTATAATAGTATGTAGATGACTTTTGGCAGGTAACTACTGTACTATCCTATTCTAATAAACATGATTTACTAAATTCTATTTCAGTTTTTTTGAGGTATAACTGTCAAAAGTGAGAGACTCTACATTAGAATTGTTACATTCTGAATACTCTTAGTTCTATAATATTGATGTCCAATAGCTTTGATAGTATAATGGCTAGATTTACTATTATACCTCATCTATTAATATAACATCAACCAATTTAAAACATTTTATATAGCCAATCATTTTGGATGGGGGAGAACAAGGTTAGAGAAAAGGAACAAAATGACTCAAATTATATCGAATACATTAAGTTTGTTGAATTTGTTTAGAGTTAAATATGTAAAATTAATTTATATCTTTAGTTCAAACTTTAAACTTCTTAAATATTGGTAATAAAGAAATTGTTAAAATAAATTCTTATTTGTGTGTTTTTTTTACCTAAAAACAAATTTTCAGTTTGAAATTTATTATAATATTATAAAATTCAAGTCACTAAGTTAATATAAAATATTTTAACATTGTAATTTATATTGAAATTTATTTGTTAAAAAAAACTAAAATTCATTTCAATAATTTTAAAACCAAAAATAGTTAAACATAAAAAAAAATTAACTATTTTATTTATTATCTTCCTAGGTCACACCCCTTCGTATATGTTCTAATGAGTATTTCAGTGCCTCCTAAACTACAACGACCTACAATTGCAGTGTGATTTTTATTCACATACATTTTTTCCACAACTAGTCCTCGATTGCATTAGAGTTTCATGGAAACCTTAGCATTTTTCAACTCTGTCACAAGAAAAAGTAAGTTTCTAATTTCAATCTTCCATTCTAACTTCTAGATGTGTATTTGGATTATAGTTAAAAGGTTCATCTAAGTTAAATACAACTTGGTTTCTATTTGGCTGCTTTTACAATAAAATATTATTATCAAAATGAAAACATGTTTGAAAATTAAAGAAAAGAGAAGAATTCTTGGTATAAGGGAAAAGCAACACCCCCCTTTTCATTCGACTCCCGTTTAGTACAAAATTCGTGAACAGAAAAAAAATAATTAATTGGGAGATATTACAGGAGGATGTATAACTATTCACTATATTAATATTTTTTTGTATGAAAACTTTAAAACATTTAACATAAAATATGTTCTATTTTTTTTTCTGGTTTCCTAGTTTTAAAAAAAAAAATTAGTCTATTTGTTTAAGTTTTTAGAAAAACTGTTTTAATAAAATAATTATTTATTATAATCTTTAACATATTAAATAAGCTTATTTTAAAAAAAAAAAACAGAAGTAGAAAAAAAAAAGTGTTATTTCTTACGAAAAAATGTGGTAGAATCACTTTAAAAAAATCTCTTTTTAACATAAGAAAATATGTATTAATTTTTGTTTATATATTTTAACATAAGCACTAACATATTGAATAACGTAAGCTATAAATATACTTGTAATATTCGATTAATTAAACATTAAATATTGAGCGAATCAATCACAAGTAGCGAAGCAGTCATTTGTAAAGTTAATGGCATAATATTTGTTTAGGTTAATTAGAGAAACGTAATCCTGAGAATTCTTAAATAAATGATAATGACAGAAATGGATATTTGCCGTATATGACAATAATATTGCGATTATTGCCAATACAATTTGATTTGATTAAAAACAACACAGATGGTGACTTCTGTTTCATTTGTGTATGTACCTTAAGTTCAAACCACGGGTAATATATTTTTTTTCATCTTTAAAATCAGAATTGAAAGCAATGCTACTATTGTTATGATAACTGAAAGCTACATACGAAAAACTCAAATCAGTATTACCTCTCTTGAATTCTGAAGCACTGGTAAGTTCCACAGAATTTGTTGGTCTCTCGTTCATAGCTGAGACCGTCGTTGGACGGAGAAAATACTCATAAAAAGCAAAAGGGTATTTGTGAAAGATCTGAGAAATCTTCAGCAAAAAAAGTTGAAGGAGTTGGTTCTGAAACTTGCGACTTCTGATAAGTGCTTCTGTGCCTTTCTGCAATCACAGTAGTACCAACCATCCATACACCAGAATTTGTTTACTAGTTTTTCTCTATAATAGTATTTTGTTTTTATTTCCTTTTTTGGTGTGAACCACATGAGGTGCAACCCACGACCTGCAATAAACAAATAGCAATTAACAGATAATAAACTTTTAATTGGGAATCTCGAGACAAGTTTTTTGACAAATGCAAGTGCTAAGGCCAACTTTCCCACACTCCAAGACGTTGATTGAAAACACAACCAATGAAGGTCCACAACGTATATGCACAGTGACGTCATAACTATTGCGTAAGGGCTTCCAGCTGTGTCGTCACAATTAATTACTTAATTAAATAGTATGATATTGTAGACTCGGTCGCTAGGGCTAACTAGGATTGTGAAATTACACTTAAATTCCTTATTGTGGAATATGGTTATAGTGTTAAAAGAAGGTAACAAATGTTTTAGGATAACTATATACTTATAGTGTTAGAAAAAAGATAGAGATTTAGACTTGTTTAACTCAACCATTACACTAAATGAATATTTTTCTTATAAGATAAAACAACTATTGTTTACTTCTGATTACACAAGGAATATATGTTGATACATATATTTTGGAGCAGTACGTAAAACTTCGGAGTCAGAAGTATGGATGGGGTCAAGAAGTATATCTATTGTATTTATACGTAGGTATTGTAATTTTTATATATATTTAGGAGCATATTCATCCGTCTAAGTACTTTTAAAGCACTATAATGACTTAAATAAGGATATTTTATAAGTAAAAAATAAATAAATAAATAAAATCTTATAATTGGGTTTGACTGTAGCTATAGGATAGGTATTTTGTTTAGTAATAATAACTATCCGCTGTATTATGATCCTTTAAATACAAGTGGGTTGGTACCAACCAAGATCTCTTTTTCCATCAATATAGTTTATCTTATTTTAAAAAATAACACTTATTCGTATACTTAAAAAATATTAAATAAAAATTAATTTTAAAAATAAAAAATAATTAATTATTATTAAATAAATATTATTTTATAGATTAAAAAATTATTAATATATAAAATATTTTTTTATTAATAAAAAAACTATAAATTAATTTCTAAATTACTATTTAATTAGTTACTAAAATTTTAACTATTAATTATTTTAGATTCTAAATAACTAAATCCTTGATAACTTTATATTAATTTAAAAATTAATTTACAAATTTTTATTATTAATAAAAACTATTAGATATTAATAATTTTTTAATATATAAAATAGTATCTAATTTAGTTAATGTAGTACTTAATTATTATTTTTAAAAATTAGTTTTTATTATTGATTTTTTAGTAGTGATATAGTAATAAAAATATAAAAAATATCATGAAAAAAATAAAAATAAATTAGATATATAATTATTTTGAAATTTATATTCATGCTAAAAATTAATATTGAAATAAACTTAATAGTCCCAGTAAAATAGGGGCCTTTTGGATTTTTCTTCCTTTAAATTTTTTATCTGTGTTGAAACTTTTTTGGTGATCTTTTATAGTTAGTTTATTTCGTTAAGGGTGTGTTTGGATTGGGGAGTGGATGTGTGAGGATTTGAGAGAGTGGGTGTGTGAGGATTTGAGGGAGTGAATGTGTGAAGATGTGAGAAGAAAGTGTGAAGAAAGTGAGGTTGTTTTGATTGGGGTATTTTAGAGTGGATGTGTGAGGAAAGTTTATGGAGTTTGTGAGTTATATGATGGTTGTGAGGGAGTTTTATTTATTTTTAAATTGTTAAATGTTACTTTACAAATTTATCCTTGTCTATTAAAATTTTTTAATAATGAAATGAGTTATTTTTGTTTAAAAATAAACAACTTTCACATATTTTGTAGATTTAAAAATTAAAATTATTAAATAAATACATATTAAATATAAATAGATATAATTTAAAAATTATAATTAGAAAAAAAATTATTCAACAAATTAAATAAAAACAAAACTTCAAATAATTTCTTAAAATATTAAACATGTATTATAAAATTAAAAAATAAATAAGATCTTATATAAATAAAAGAATATTAAAAATCCTATAGTAATGAAAAAAAAATACTAAAAAATATAACGTAATTAACAATAAAAAATAATTTCATAAAAAACTATTATCAAATAAATTACTAACTCATAAATATAATAATTTTAAAAAATATATATTGATATAAACACAACAACAAATTAAATAAAAAGAGAACTTCAAATAATTTCTTAAAATATTAGATATATACTGTAAAATTAGAAAATAAATCACATCTTATATAAATAAAAAATGCTATTTTTTAATATTAAAAATCCTTGCAGATTTTTTTTTTGGGTAAAAAATAAATGAATTAAAATGAAAACCCTTGCAGATGAATATGGGTAAATTCGAAAATAACACATGCTGATGTGGCTTTCCCTATACATCTCTTCATTTTGAGGGGAAACGATATTTACTGTTCACATGTATATCCTCTCCTCCTCTACCCTGCAAAACCCTGAATCCAAACAATTGATATCCTCTCACTTGTTTCCTTGTGAACAGTACATCCATATATGCAAACAGAGCCTAAGTGTAGAAATGATGAAATATCACCACATGCCAAAAAATTAGAATTGTCAATGTTTTTACAAGAGTGTGGCCGATAAAAAAAAACAAGGTTGTTCAAGTTTCCCACTTTTCTATGCTTTCAGGTTATGTTTTTTATTTCTTTAATTTGATATAGTTTTTTTTTATCAGAAAAATAATTAATAAATATGAAACATTTAAAGGGGTGTTTCATTCCTAATAAAAAAAAAAGAACTCCAGCCTATGTTAACATTATCCAAGAGAACAAGTTTATGCATTGTATTGACCAGGAGTGTTCAGAACCTTGGTTCAAACATTTTAGTATGATCGACTTGGTTGTGCGAGTTATGCCTAGTTTGGCCTGGGACAGGTATGTCCCCAAAAGTGTGTTACGAGGTCAATCCAGGTTTTCTAGTAAGTTTACGTGGAAAAATAATTAAAATGACAGAATAAATAATTAAATTGGTTGAGGTATATAAGAATAATTGAATTGGTTGAAGTATATTATTAAATCCAAGTAAAATGTTATGGTTGGGCCGAAAAGGGTTTGTTGGATTACCGTATCATATATTCCCTTCATTTTGCTACTCGCCAGTTTGGAGAGTACGTCTACCTAGGAGTTCTCTTTCCTCTTTATATGTTGTAATTGTACTTCTTCGAAACTTGTCATAAGCAAAAATACTAGATAGTAATATTTCAAGAGTTGCTTTTGCATTTTACCATTCGTGCTTCCATATATTTTTCCAAGAGGAGTCCAATCACTAGGACTTCATATTCGGCCTGGTTATTGGAGGCCAAGCTTAAATTTAACGATTGTTCTATGAGCAAGTTGTGAGGGCCTTCAAGCACAATTTTTGCTCCTCGTTCGCTTTTGTTGGAAGATCCATCCACATATAGAGTCCATAAGTCATCTGTTATAGGCATGTCTTGCAACTCAAACATAAAATCAGCCAAACATTGCAATTTTATGGGTCCACATGGTCCATACCTTATTTCGAACTCGAATAGCTCTACTGACCATGATATCATTCATCTAGTCAGCTCTGGCTTTCAGAACACCTTATTTATTAGGCAGTCGGTCTTGACTATAACCTCGTGGCTTTGAAAATAATGTCTCAACCTTCAGGCAGCATGTACTAAGGCTAGTGATACTTTCTCGGTCATTTGATACGAGATCTTGACCTCTTGCAGTACTCGGTTGACGAAATAGACGGGCTTATGTTTAGTCGTTCCCCGCACAACTATAGCACTTATTGCTTTAGGGGATACAACTAGATAAATCAATAAAGGTTCCTCCATGCTCGGTTTGTTGAGAATGGAGGAGTTGCCAAGGCGTTTCTTACCAAGAAGAATGCTTCCTCGCATGTTGTGTTCCATGCAAACTTCTCAATTTTCTTCATTAATTTCAGGATGGGCTTTATCCTATCAACCAACCTCAACATGAACCTTGACAATGAAGTTAGCCTACCGACTAGTCTTTGCCTCCTCTAGACTCTACAGACTCCTTATCTGCTCTAGGGCTTTGCATTTATCGAGGTTTACTTTGATTTATCGGCTGGTTAGAAGAAAATCGAGATACATTCCCCCTTCAACTCCGATACACACTTTTCCAAATCGAGTCTCGTGTCAAACTCTCGTAACCTACCGAATACCTCCGTCAGGTTGATAACATGCTGCTTGGGGTTGTTTGACTTTACAATCATGTCGTCCACATAAACATCCATATTTCGACCTATTTTCCCATGGAAAATGTGATTCATTAATATTTGGTACGTGGCTCCTATATTATTCAAGCTGAATGTTTCTCACATGTTTTTCTTCACTCTCTTGAATGTTGAGTCTATTCATCTCCAACTCATGCTCCCTAAGCTTTCAAAACAAGGAGGTTGTGGTCAAAGATGTCAAGTCCTTTGATTCTGATATAGCCGTGAGTTTAGGTTGCCAAGATCTATCAAGACATTTAAGAATCTTGATATTCAACTCTTCTTTGTCAAAGACCTTTCCAAGGCTCATGAGGTGATTGGCAACATGAGTGAACCGCTTTTGCACATTCGCAATCGATTCTCCTTTAAGCATTCTGAACATCTCATACTCTTGGATTAGAGTAGGTTTTTTTGCCCTCTTTACATTGTTCGTTCCTTCATGAGTTACTTCTAGAGTATCTCACATCTCCTTAGCAAATCCGCATTGAGAGACCCTGAAAAACTCATCAGGATTTAAGGCAGAGGTGATAATATTTTTTGCAATGCAATCAAACTTTACTCTTTTGTTTTCTGCATCAGTCCATTGGGACCAAGACTTTTCAATAAAAACATCATCCTTCTTTTCAAACTTAGGAATAAAAGGGTCATTTTCAATTACATCTCATATTCCTCTATCAAGAGATTCAACAAAGATCTTCATACGTACCTTCCAAAATTGGTAATTCAAACCACAAAACAAAGGTGGTATGTTTATTGA
>Ga0123342_1004425_pt1 | contig 21460 bp, 16 predicted proteins | sample Turbeawhitnodule_FD_89960 | JGI IMG/M metagenome (GOLD analysis project Ga0123342, IMG submission 89960) | Root nodule microbial communities of legume samples collected from Mexico - Turtle bean Mexico white nodule | ecosystem: Host-associated > Plants > Roots > Nodule | place: Mexico: Nepantla...
CCTTCATCTTCGGCGATGTCCTTGTTTCGGCGATCTCTAACCACTTGGTCGCCTGGGTTCGCATCTGGCGACTTCATCTTCAACCCGGTGACCGCCGGTTCAGGTATGCTGGAGATCGGAGCATGCCAACTTAATAACTGGCGACTACACGAGCCCCCCGACTTCCTTCCCTTCTGCCAGCCAGGTGTCCCATCTAACACGCCTATATAATAGCTCGATGCCACGTCATCACTTCCGACTACCAGGACGGTACAGTAATAGTAGAAAATTCATGAACCACCAAATTCCATGTCTAGAAATTTGTGCTATGATCACAAGTGTTTTTATCTTTAAAAAATAATAAATAAATAGAAGTATTTAAAAATACCTCAATCATTATATAAAAATTTAGATATTACAAACCATTCCAGCACACCAAACTTCATCTAAATCCTACCTCTAAAACTGTGGTACTTTAGTGTATAATCATTATTGTCTACTATATTTTCAAAAACTATTATGCATAAAGGTCCAAATCCTATTATTTTATACTGTCGTCCCTACTTTTTCTATTTGGTGCTTTTTATCAATAAAAAATTAAATAAATTAAAAGGAGAGATATTAGGAGTGTCACAACCCCATGTACAATTATCAAGAACCCATGTACAATTATCAAGAGTTCCTCATCCCTATAGGCTTAGGCTTCTTAAAGATATCTTCCACACTTTCAACAAAACAAAATAGCATAGACCCATTACAGCAACCCAAACTGCATAGGAAGTAGTGATGCATGACAACAACATCATAAGAATACATTCCTAGCACCCTTACTGATAAATCTAACCATAATTTAATACCAACTACAACATACTAAAGCTACTACTTCACAAAACAGAATTGACATGAACTTGGCCTATGCTGCATAAGAACTGGCAGAAGAAGCACACACACAAATAATCAAATAGCTGCATAACACACTAGTACAAAAAAAGTTAAAAAAAAAAAAGACTAAGAAAAACGACACTTTAAAAAATCCCGTAGTAGCAAAAAGTGCAGTAGCATGTAGTTTAGGGTAGTTTAAGGTATGTATCATCACCAAAATGAAAGAAATCAAGACTCGTTTGGTTTGCATAATTGAGGCAATATCGTAAAATTCGTTAAAAATAGGTAAAAAGTGATTTTTTATCTAGTTTTTTTTGTGGGAACTTTATTTAGTTAATATTTGATGGAGGAATCTTGACGTTGAAGAGAAGAATGATAGATTTGGAGTTGGAAAAAATTAGTATGAAGAAACTTCAAACGACCATAACTTTTGATAGAGAAATCGAATGGAGACGCGTAAAAAAGAAAAGTTGCTCGAAACGAGGTAACAAATCACGTGGCCAATGGGATCCACCAAAATTCCACAATTATTTTGATTTTTTTTCTATTTATTAATATTTTATTTATAATATTCATTATTCACAACTGAATAATTCAATTATATCACAGTTTCTATTAATAACTTTTAAATATTTTATTTCCTTTTCTTTTTTATAGATTTTTTATTTACTTATTTTTCTAATTTAAATATTCTTAAAATATAAATTAGACTTGTAAATAATTATATTTTAAATATTCCTTTTTCTAAATTAATATACTGAATATACTTTTTTTAAAATATATTTTATACATTTTTTCTCTTTGTTAAAAAAAAAAAAAAAATCCTTACAAAAATTCCTTCCTCCATATTTTAAAAACAAAAAAATTCATAGCTCAAAATTTGATTATTGGGAAATCTAATTCTATGTACTTTTCTAGCTAACTATCACTCAATTAAACGGTTACTCAGAAATCTAATTCTGAGTAGTTTTCTAGCCAACCACCACTCAATCAGAGTTCAGAATTAAGTTTACAAAAATATCTCTTGACATTATTAGTGATTACACTTTCATTTGACAACCCCCAAAAAATAATATAATCATATTTTTATATTAAATACAATTAAAATATTAATTTAGTGTACTGTGAAATGGATATATTTACTATAAAAAGTGTCAATGTAGCATCATCATTAAATACATGATTTAACTAGTGTTTTTTTTAATAAAATATTATATTACAATAAAATAATAATAATATATAGAATTAAAATATTATATAACAATAAAATATTATAAACAATAAAGTAATAATTATAGAGTTGTACAGTTAACCGTTGTAAACCAAATTCTCAATTTTCACAATAAATTATATTAGTATAATTACCTTTTTTTATCTTTACATTTGGAGTTAATATTCAATTTAATATAATAGTTTTAAAAAAAAAAACTAATTTGGTTTCAAGGTTTTTTAAAAAGTTCAATTTAGTTTTTTTTTTAAGTTTTCACCAACGGCGTTAACGGTTGATGACGTGGCGCACACATTGGTATTTGTGTATGTATGTGTACTGGTCGGACGTGTTTGGGATCTCGACCTGAGCACTTAAACGTGATAACTCAGTTGGTCATTTAGAAAATACCTAGCTCAGCCAGGATAGGCCCATTGATGTGTCGTGAGGTCGACTTAGACAATTGTCAATTCATATTGAAGAGATAATTAAAGAAAAAGTTACATAAAGAATAACCAAATAAGTTAAGCGTATATATTTTTTATGTAAATAAAAACTGCTAGGGATAAGCATATATATATTTTTTATGTAAATAAAAACTGCTAGGGATAATGTTGAATGTACTCGTAAAATAAAGACATATATTAACAAAATATTCTCGCTTGATGAAACTGTTGAAGGAAAGTCTACGAAAACTATAAAAAGGGTTTGAGACCCTGAGCAAAGGTAAGTTTTGATGAGAACTCTATAATGACGCATTTTCTATTCAAATATTCATAGTTTGAATGCTCTCACTAACTTAATTGTCGGAGTTTAATCAACAGGTGGAGCTCCCCTCGTTGTAGAGTACTAAGCGTCTCGGAACAGCAACACCAAGTAAAGAAGCCAACTCAGAGTCCAACAACAAAGTCCGACCCAGGTCAGTCGGCGAGAACATTTGGCACCCACCATGGCACCCGGTAAAAATTGACCCCACCCACGTTTACAATGAAGCAATCTAACGAGATGAGAAGTATTGGACAAGGAACGCAATGATCCAAAGGATGCGAGGCCCTAACCTTGCAACCAATTACGGAGAACATGAGAGCTCTCCAAGAGGAAAATGAAGAGTACCGATGTGAGCAAGGGCGAATTCAAGAAGAAGCTATAGCCGAGCAAGAACGGCTAAGAGCAGAAGCCCGAGTTGACCTAGAACGTCTTCGTGAGGAAACACGGCTGAACCAGGCTCGCTTTATGGCGGATATTGAAGCTTCCTGAAGAACCATGGAAGAGCATGCACAAGCCAATGAGGAGTTGCACATGGCTAACGAGGAACTGCGGAGCAATATGCACCGTTATGGTTGACGTCCCACCCGAGAACGTTCCTCAGACTTGTCATCAAGATATGACCCCAAGCCATTTTCTCAGTAAATCATGGAGGAACCTATACCACCCCATTATATCACGCCCAATATCGCCTTTTTTTTCTGGTGTGGAGGATCCTGAGAATCATTTAAAGGCGTTCAGGGCTCAAATGATCATCTTTGTGGATTCAGATGCACTTCGATGTAAGATGTTCATGGGCGTATTCACGGGAACAAATCTACAATGGTTTAGTGGAATCCTGGATGGACACATCACCTCTTTCCCTCAATTCTCCAGAATGCTTAAGGAGCAGTTCTCGACTAATAAAGTTAACCCCCACAATTGTATGATCTTTTTTATGTCAAACAGAGGGAAGGGGAGTCACTCAAAGAATACTTAAATCATTTTTGTGCAATCTCTGTAAGACTTCAAACTCAGGATGAGGAGATAATGGTCGTTGCTTTCGTTAAAGGGATGACAACAAGCCCATTTAGTGATTCATTAATCAGGAATCAGGTGGAAATGTTATCCGAGGTGCGTGAATGAGCTACACAACCCATATCGAGGTTGAAGAGGTCGTGCTCAGAAAAAACGACAACTCACGGTCGAAACAGCCCAAGTACAAGGAAAAAAACCGGGATCATTCTGCCAAAAGCACTGAAGTATCCACAGGGAAAGGAACGGACCAGAGGTATGTCCCGTATGTTTTCAAGAAGGATGAGCCTAAGACAAAAGCCAGGGAGGAGACAACGATCAGGCCTAGGTTTCGAGTACTGCAAAGATCTTATAGGCATGGCCGGGGTGGTGCATAGGTTAAAATTTCCACAAAAGACATATTAGTTTTTGGGAGTCTCTGGTAGGTCACCCCAGTGTTTTTCAGGAAAAAAGGCTTGACCTTGTAGCAATAACTGGCGACCTCGGTCATAAAAGTTGTCTTACTCTCATCTTTCGGGTACATACAAATCTGGTTGTACCCTGAAAATGCATCTAGAAAACTCAACAGACGACAACCTGAGGCGTTATCACTAGGGAGTCTATGTTTGGTAGAGGGTAAGAATCCTTGGGACAAGTCTTTTTTATGTTGGTGAAGTCGACACACATCCTCCACTTTCCATTTGCCATTTTCACCATTACCACATTTGCTAACTAATCAGGGCATTGGATTTCCCTTATGTGGCCAAAAACAAAGACTTTTCAAGTTTCTTCTCGCATGGCAAAACGTTTTTCTTTATTGAATTTTCTTTGTTTCTGAACCATGGGTTTAACCTTTTCATCCATGGTAAGCCAGTGCCATAGAAAATTTGGGTTTATCCCAGGCATATCGGCGGACGACCATGCAAAAGCGCTCATATTCTCCGAGAAGACGTCGACTATCTAATCTTCTACTTCCTTGTAAAGTGAGACACTGAGCTTAAATTTCTTACCATTTATTTCTCTCTCCCGAACTTCTCCAGCAGGCCTAGGTCACCTCTCGTTGCTGAGGTTGGCCTCTACTACCCATCCTAGCTCTCCTGGATGAATAACAACTGTGTAAGTTCCCCTGCGATTTTTCAAACTACTCTTGTAACTTTTTCGTGCCATCTTTTGGTCGGCTTTTATTGTAATTATCCCTCCTTCGGACGAGGGCAACTTCATTTTCATGTGAGTGGTTGAGGCCATTGCGCCCAACCTATTCAAGGAAGGTCGTCCCAAAAGTAGGTTGTACACGGAAGATGTATTGACGACGATGTACTTTACAGTAATCGTCCTCGATGCACTATCATCAAAGAAGGTCGTCCTTAACTCGAGATATCCTCGCACCTCTGCCTGGTCATCTGCAAAACTGACTAAACAACCATCATAAGGCTTCAATTGATCAAGGGATATTTGCAAATTAGCAAATGTTTCCCAAAACAATATGTCAGCCGAGCTTCCTTGATCAATTAGGACTTTGGGCACCTTCCGCCCTACCGTGATAACGGATATTACCACTGGATCATCCTCATGGGGAAACACATCTTCCAAGTCGGAATTCGTGAAACAAAGGGAAAGCTCGATGGACTGGTCGAACCTCCTGGTATCTAAAGACATCACTGCTCGGACATATCGTTTGCGTTTAGAGGCTGAGCTTCCCTCTCCAGAGAATCCACTTACAATCGTGTCCAGGTCTCCAAGGATTTGAGTTTCATGTGTTTTCTCCGGGGATGTGGTTTCCTCTTTCGGCTCCTCCTGGTCGACCTCGAGATATTTTGTCAAGAAACTCTCTTTGACTAAATTCTCCAGCTGATAACTTAGGGCAATGCATTATTCGATGCCATGTCCATAAGCCCTATAAAAGTCACACCGGGTATCTCTCCGCGATTGGATCTTTTCACCAATGCTCGAAAGCAACGTCCAAGCATAAATAGACGACATGGTTTTCACCTCAGAAAGTGTGGACCAACATGTCATCGACCTGGAGGAACTATTTGCCACTACAACAAGGTACAATCTAAAGCTCAACCCTGATAAATGCGTGTTTGGAGTTGAAGTAGGAAAATTTCTAGGTTTCCTACTAACCGAAGCAAACCCTGAAAAATGTGCAGCGATCATAGAAATGAGAAGTCCGACCAATGTGAAGGAGGTGTAACAATTGCTGGGCGCATGGCTGTCCAATCTCGTTTTTTATCAGCCAGTGGAGAGAAAGGGTATCTTATTTCCAATGCCTTAAGAAAAATAACCGTCTGGATGGACTGATGAATGTGAAAGGGCTTTCGTCAAGCTAAAGGAATACTTGGCTAGTTGATGTAAACCCACAAAGACTCCAAAACCAAGTCCACAAAAAGATGACCAAGGATGCCAACTATGAAGGGTCATCTCAACAAGCAAAGGAAGACCTCATCAATAGGAGGAATGGACAAGGGCCATAGCACTTGAAGTTCTTCCTATTAGTCTTCTTAAATATTTAGAAAAATGTTGTAAACAATTTGGGCTCATTTGTAGGGGTCCAAATAGTAGAAATAAGCTAGAATAAAGTGCCTTTAGCATAGTAGGGGGTATGGGTAGCATTCTAGCTTGTTCCTGGCCCATTTGAAGGCATTTTGACCTAGTTTCTAGAAGGATAAGCCTAGAATACGGGATTGACTTAGTCAAACCCTATGGCTGCCCATTTTTTCCCTTTTCCCATTCTACCCTCTTTTCTTCTTTTCCAAGGCTCCTAAATCTATAAATAGGGAGGCCTACCTCATGTATGAATATGTTGAATGAAGAGTAAAGTTACTATACACAAATTGTGTTAGAATTTGTGAGCTTTGTCTCTCTAAACCTTGGTCTTATCTTGTGAGTGTTGTGAGCTCTCAATTGGTGGCATCTACACTTATCTTGGATTCAATTCACCATCCAAGTGGCATGCTCATTCACAATTCCACCACTCCTAAGTTTCCTTTCACTCATCTCTTTTCCATTCCATTTCCATTCCTATTTTCAATTCCAAAATATTTCTTGTTCTTGTTCTTGTTTCTTGAATTCAATTCAGTTCCTATATTGCTCACCTTGTGTTTGTTAAAATTTCGCACCATTTTATGGCATTCATATTCACCATTAATTGTGTTTTTCCTTTGGCCTTATGGAAATGAACCTTCACATCTACTTAACACTTGTTAAGTTAATGTCCAGTGGGAATTTTCCTTAGGCTTCTCACCTATAAATTTCCTAAAATCTAAATCTAAGTAAAGTGTTACTAATCAAATGAACAATCCAAAAATCAAGTTACATCACTAGTCCTCCAGTTCTAGACAAACCTGCTCTGGGAATCCCTATTCGTCTATACTTTTCAATAACAGATCGGGCCATCAACTCGGTTATCTTGCAAGAGCAGGGGAAAGTGCAAAAGTCGGTCTACTTCATAAGAGAAGTACTACAAGGGTCAGAGATTTGGTATCAAGCTATCGAAAAAGCGGCTCTAGCTGTGGTGTTCACAGCTCAACGACTTCATCATTACTTCCAAAGTTTCATTGTAGTTGTAATGACCGACCTACCCATTTGTAAGGTCCTGCAAAAGCCTGACATTACAGGTCGGATAGTGCGTTGGGTGGTTTAGTTGCCTGAATTAGACATATAGTACAAACCGCGAGGACCAATTAAAGATCAGGTATATGCAGACTTCATGGTAGAACTCTCACCCCAGAACTTCAAGCCTGACCCAAATGATTTCTGATGGGTCCTCCAACCTACAAGGAAGCGAGGTTGAAGTCATTATAGAAGGACCAAATGGGCTTTTAATCGAACAGGCTCTTAGTTTGCATTTAAGGCAATCAACAATCAAGCTGAGTATGAGGCCTTGATAGCAGGAATATTGTTAGCAAAGGAGTTGGGGGCTCAATGCTTACTGGCGAAGATTGACTCACTACTCGTAACAGGACAAGTCACGGGCAAATATCAAGACAATGACCCACAACTAGCCTCGTACCTCAGGTATGTGAAGATCCTAAGAACAACTTTCTCTACATTTAACCTTATTCATGTCCCCAGAGAACAAAATTCTCGAACGAACCTATTGTCTAAGTTGGCTAGCTCGAGAAACGGAGGTCGGAAAAGGTCGGTAATCCAAGAAACATTGAGATCACCCAGAACAACTGCAGAGTGGTTGTCCGAGGTTGACCACCTTGAGGTCTTGCAGATCAGCCCAAAAAGGGGAGAAGATCGATCGGTAATCTAAGAAACCCTGAAGTCACCAAGAATAACCATTCATGAGCTTCCCAAAGATGAACATTTTGAGGTTATGTAGATCAGTACCATGGATACTTGGTTAACACCTTATATACGGTATCTTGCCAATGGATTACTTCCCTCTGAACCTGCGGAGGCCAAAATTATCAAAAGGAACGCAGGTCAGTATACCCTGACAAATGGACATCTATTTCGTTATGGTTATACTCATCCAGTCCTCATTTGTGTAATGAAGACCAATGCACCTAGATAATGTCCGAGCTTCACGAAGGTATTTGTGACAGTCACATCGATGGATGAGCTCTCTCGTTAAAAATCATTTGAGCAGGATACTATTGGCCGATGATAAAGGAAGATTATGGGAAATATGTACAGAGGTGTGAACAATTTCAGAAGCACGCCGATTGGTACCATGCACCAGCCGAGGAGTTGTGATCGATTTTTAGCCCATCACCCTTTCATATTTTGGGGATAGACATTTTGGGCCCTTTCCCTTTAGCCCTACGCCAAATGAGGCACCTCATCGTTACCATCGAGTATGTGGATTGAAGCTAAACCAGTTGCGCAAATAACTGCCCACAAAGTTCAGCATTTCATATGGAAGAACATTGTATGTTGTTTTGGGATTCCCATGCCCCTAGTATCCGACAATAGAACCTAATTCGCCAGCCGAAAATTGAGAAAGCTATGCACGGAGCTAGGAATAAAGCAGATTTTTGCCTCGATAGAACACCCCCAAACGAATGGGCAAGCCGAGTCAGCCAACAGGGTCCTGTTGAGAGGTCTGAAAAGGAGACTTGAGAAGGCGAAAGGAAGTTGGTCAAAAGAAGTCCCCAAAATTTTGTGGTCCTATCACACCACCCCGCAATCGACAACAAAAGAAATGCCATTCAGTTTGGTATATGGGTCGGATTCCATGATACCAGTGGAAGTGCAAGAAAATTCTCCTAGATTCCAAAGTTTCGTCGCTGAAGAATCCAATAAAAGAAGAATGATGAACTTAGATTTATTAAAGGAGGCGCGCGATCAGCCCGTATAAACTCAGAAGCCCTAAAGAGAAGAGTGGAATTGAGGCATAAGACCAAAACGAAACATTAACAATTCAAGGTCGTCGATTTGTTCATGAGGAAGGCCCACCCCTATCAGATCGAGAATAAGCTGTCTCTAATATGGACTAGCCCATTCTGTGTGGTCGAGGTACTCAGAAATGGCATGTATAAGTTGGAAACTCTGGGTGGGGTAGCTATTCCACGAACACGGAATACGGAAAATCTCAAATTTTATTTCAGTTAAGATGTCTAGATTCGCCTCTTTCCTTTGAACATTAAATTTCCATTTGAGGTGACACTTGTTTTCCCTTAAAGGGGGTTTTTTTAATGAGGTCACCCAGCAATAAATTTGTTCTCTAGAAATACATGTGAGATAAGATGATGTGATTAGTGTAAATATCCGAGATGGCACACGGTAAGATGACCTAACTCGGTGTAAATATAGTTACCCAAGTATAGGCGCCCTGTAAGATAAATTGATTTGAACAAGTGAAGTTACCGGAGATGGCACACAGTAAGACGACCTAACTTGGAACAAATGTAGCTATTTAAGTATAGGCACTCTATGAGACAAACTCGGGACATATATAGCAACCCGAGGTAGCATATGGTAAGACGACCTAACTTGGAAAAAATGTAGTTACCCGAGTATAGGCGCCCGGTGAGATGAATTGACGTTGAACAAGTGTAGTTATCCTAAATAGCACATGGTAAGACAACCCAACTTGGAGCATATGCAACTATCCGAGTAGGTGCCCTGTGAGATGAGTTAACTTGGAGCATATGTGATAATCGCGTGGTAAGACTACCCAGCTCAGGGGCGAACACTGTAAAAGTTCATCGTCTGGCCAAATTCGAGCTTGGGTTACCCCAACAAGATTTATAACGTCGTAACCTTTGGATGACTCTTGAAAAGAAATGAGTTGAAGATTTCCAAAAAATGATGGACATGTTAAGTTAAAGTGGTAAACAGCTGGCTAACTAGGAAGGTATCGATCGTCAAAAGGTTAGCCTATTTGTTAAGAACTAATTTCGTTTATACGATTTTTCCCACTCAAGTTAGAAAGGTCATATCAGGTTAATCATGCTATGTTTAGGGTGTAAAGTTAGGTCAGCTCAATTGACAAAGCATTTGTGCATACACTCATACACTATAGGTAAAACCTTTTGATTCCAAAATAATGAACCTCTTAGGATTATCTAAGTCTCAAGACGCTGAATAAATATCAGCAAATAAGCATTAAATAAGTTCAAAAACTAAAATTAAGTAGTAAATACAGTCCATAAAAAGTTTAAATTAAGAATTCTTCCCCTAGCTTTCCATCAACTACTTTCTTGCCAAGATCCAGCTCCAAGAAGTCTACCATAAGGTCAGTTACCTTAGAAAACTCTTCTTCTTTGCACGTTGTATCTTTTTCCAAACTTTCAATCTCATTGAAAAGTTTGCCTTTTTCTTCGGCCCAGACAAGTTATCTTGGGTCTTGTTGGCCAACGCCATGCCCAAACGATTAACTTCAGCTCAGAGGCATTCAATTTCTTGATGAAGTTCAATATTCTCTTTAACCCTTTGGTCTTCAACTCTTTTTCAATTCTTCGCCTTGACGTTGACTAGGCAAGGCAAGGCAAATGCTTGGACGAGGAGTTTCTCGGTGTCGTGATGGAGGCAATCTTAGTCATGAGCCATCTCTAACTTTATCTTTGTCAGGAAAGAAGCACGACTCACCATGCGCTGGAATGTCGAAGTTGGGATCCCATAAGCTTTTGCTTTGTGAACATTTTTCCTCGCGCTCCTGGATAGTTATAACCTCCCGATTAGGAGCTCTGCTATCCGAGTGTGAGTGCTTGATAGGAGAAGCTGCATTTAATCCCTTTCTCTTAAAGACAAGACCCGAAGTGGTGTGCTCGTCTTGATCGGATTGGACTTGAGCGACGTCAATTGAATTTTTCCTCTTTTGTAACAAAAAGTCCTTGTTCATGCTCGCAGCTGCCCTCAAGTTGCTAACACACTCGACCAACTCGGTTTTGCGAATATTAGAAAGCATGCTATCTGCAAAAACAAACAAATGTTCATAATTCATGCAATAAGATTTCCTTTCAAGGGTGAGAAAGGAGATATATCGATGTATCCCTTGAGAGCGTCAAAGAGGTATTATTTGTTCAAAAATGTTGGCGTGTCGAAGACAACCTCTAGATTTTCCAAGAATTTGCAAATACCTTGTTCCCTTAGGGACAGGTCTTCCAAGCGTCGAACACTCTAAAAACGAGGATTGGGTTTCCAAGACAAAGGAAAGCCATCCAATAGAGATATATCCCTTGTCGAGGTGCCGACTTTGATGAATCAATTTTTAAAATTTTGTAGGATGACTGGAAGAGGTTAAGCAGACCTCTCCCAGGGGCAATATTCAAAGAAACCCACAACTGGCAACTAGAATGTTTGAGTTTGAAGAAATAGAGGAAGACTTCTACAGTCGGCAAAATGCCGAGCTGGGAACAAAAAATTATGAAACCTTGGATGAACGCGCATCTATTTGGATGTAGTTGGGCGGGTGTCACGTTCAACTTGGTTAACAACTCTTTCTCAAAGATTGACAAGGGAAGGCGAAGTAGAACCTTGGTGAAAAATGTAGCTTAGAAAAAGAAAAATGGTCCATTGGGATCCGATGATTTATCACAACATATAGGCTCCCATTCCCTACACTCTACTACTTTCACTAAACTCTCTTGGTTTTTGCTTAAACCCCTCGATTCTCTAAGCTCTCTAATTTTTAAACGAGTAATAAAGATAGAGGTTTATCTAAGCACTTCCTTTTTAGCCCAGGGATAAGCAGAACTATAATCCATCTTCGAAGATAACTAAGACATAAACAAAGATAGAATGCGAACGTAGTTCAAGGCAAAGCACATACAGAATGAGCCGAATCGACGTATACTAAGGTGCATTATTGAAATCAATGAAAAAGTGATAGTCACCAAATGAAGTTAAACGGATAAATGATACCTGGTTTTCCCATGGAAGACGGTGATGTGAGGTGGCGCGACAAAGGGAGGAAAGTTCTTGTATGTGCAAAGAAAGAAACAGAGAATGATGAGTTGAAAGAGGAAAAGTGTTATGTATGGAAAAACTGAAGATGAAAGGCAGGATGTCCCCATCGTTGATGTGTGTGCCATGTGTATGTACCATAGTTATTATGGTGAGATGCCTTTCCAAAAGACACTTTAGAAATCGTGTCCCAGCTACCCTCTGTGAGAAATGTCATGTCAGTCGCTGGTACAAGTAAGCCTCTTCACCTCTTCAACTTAGCTTGTGCCTAGGGGGCTGTGTACTGGTCGGACATGCTCGGGACCTCGACCCGAGCACTTAAACGTGATAACTCGACTGCTCAGGCCCATTTGTAAAATACCTAACTCGGCTTGGGATAAAAGGTAGGCACATTGATGTGTCGTGAGGTAGGATAGACAATTGGGAGTCCACATTGAAGAGATAATTAAAGAAAAAGTGACATAAAGAATAACCGAATTAGTTAAATGTATATATATTTTCGATGTAAATAAAAACTGTTAGGGATAATGTTGCATGTACTCGTAAAATAATGGCATATATTCAAATATTCATAGTTTGAATGCTCTCATTGACTTAATCGTTAGAGTGTAATCAACACGTGGAGCTCCCCTCGTTTTAGAGTACTAAGCGTCTCGTAACAACAACAACAAGTAAAGAAGCCAGTCCGGAGTCCACCAACAAATGCATAATAATATACAACAATTATATGCAATATCACAAAATACTATCATCAAAGGTGAGGAGAGAAGCCAAGGCAAGGTGGATCAAGTTCTTTCCGAAAGTGTTATGGTCTTAACACACGATAGTGTTGGAATTATAGGCCTTTAAACAAGGGCGATGGGGTGAATTGTTTAATGAAAGATTTTCCAAAATTCTAGGCAAGAATGAATATTAATGCAAAATCACAGAAGAAGCAATCAGATAAGCCAATCAACAAAACGGTTTTAATTTGATTCCAGAAAATCAATCGATTGTTTATACGAATCAATCGATTGTTTTTATTAGCACTTTGAAAAATCACAGATCAAACAGTTTTATAAGTAGTGGGAGATAGAGAGATTGAACACACAAGGATTATACTGGTTCACTCTTAACCTGAGCTACATCCAGTCCTCAGAAACCCCTGGGTATTTCACTAAGCAATCAAATACAGATTACACAACACAATCACCAAAGAGGTGATCTTGAACCCTTCAAGAACACTCACCTTCTTTGAAACACAACCACTACAGGTCAGAACACCCTCTGACTGTAGACACCAGTTCCTTTCACTTTTACAAAATGAATTAAAGAACAACAAAGAATAGGAAGGATCACACCTGATACAAAAATGAATACAACAGATCCTACTCCACTCTTAACCAATGCAAAACTTTTAACCATCTTGCAATCTTTGGAAAATCTCTTTGATCTTTTGAAATTGATCTCTCTCATTAATTAGAGATTCAAAATCCAGTTATATAGCCTTAAAAATAGTTGTTTCAGACTATCAATCAAGGGCCAAAACATATTTGAAATAAGCAAAAACAATTTTAAGAGATTTAACCAATTATGTTATGTTTTCAAAAAAATCAATCAATTGAAAATGCGAATCAATCGATTGAAATGGCTTTGACTTTGAAGTCAACCAATTTCAGCTATTTCAAATCCTTTCCAAAAGTACTAAGTGTAAAACAACCGATTGAAACGAAAATCAACAGGTTCTTTTTCACTTACTTTAAAAAACACTTTTTCTTTAAAGAACATGATTGATTTAGTTTTGGATCAAGTTAAGAGTGGATTGAAAAATTCTAATATACCCATAACCCATGCCCATAAGCAATAACCTAGTCTTCAAGCAATCTTCATGGATTTGGAGATATCAAAGATTCAAGTTCAACAATCTCTCCCTAATTGATGAAGACAAATCCCTAGTTTGCTTGGGATGTTCTATTTGAATTTGACAATACCTACAAAACACAAAATTTGCAAATACCAGAGGTAATCCTTTCCAGATTTCATCAGCACCAAAGAACCACTTTTCACTTAGTGATTTCCACAAGGAAAAACAACAAAATCAGTGTGAAAAGATAGTTAAAGAGAGGTGCAAATCATAATATTATGCAGCAGAGGTTTATGCAACAATTTTAATCAAGTCAGAAGCATATAAATCAAGTTAAAGAAGAAATAAGCACACAATACAAACATACAAACCACATAAACTTTTCTCCTTATTTGTCTTCACAAATAGACTCAAAGGAGAGATAAAAAAAACATTTAAAATAGAGTTTGAGTCAAGAATTCCTAACTCATTTCTGAAAAAGAAGAGCGTGTCCTTTGACAAAGGTTTAGTGAAAAAATCTCCCAGTTGCCTTTCAATTGCAATGAACTTCACCTCACAGTCTCCATTCCTCACATGATCTCTTATGAAATGGTGTCGGATCTCAATATGTTTTGTCATAAAGTGCTGAACTTGATTTTTTGTGAAATAGATGACACTTGTGTTGTCACACAGTAGGGGTACTTTGCTGACTTTTAATCCAAAGTCTTCAAGTTGTTGTTTAATCCACAAAATTTGAGCACAACAGTTTCCTGCAACAACGTATTCTACTTCGGCAATGGAGAGTGCTACATAGGCTTGCTTCTTGTTATGGCAAGAGATAAGGATGGAGCCAAGTAGATGGAAAATTCCACTTGTGCTTTTCCTATCCAGTTTGCATCCTGCAAAATTCGAATCAGAGTATCCAAGTAAATGTACAGGTGAATGAGAGGGATACCATAACCCAATAATGAATGTGCCTTTTTGATACTTCGGAATTCTTTTGGCAGCTTTAAGGTGTGATTCTTTCGGATTGGACTAGAATCTAGCACAAAGGCATACTGCAAACATAATATATGGTTTGTTGGCTGTAAGGTAGAGTAAAGAGCCAATCAAACCCCTATATTTGGATTGATCTACTGCAATTCCAGTTGCATCAGCATCCATGTAACAGCTTGTGGACATTGATGTAGTTGCCTCTTTACACTGCTCCATTTCAAACTTGTTGAGGATTTCCTTGCAATACTTGGATTGACTTAGAAAGATGTCATCCTTTGATTGTTGTTCCTACATTCCCTAGAAGAACGACAACTCTCCCATCATTGGCATTTCAAATTCTTCCTACATAGCTACCACAAATTCTTTACACAAGCTATCATTAGTAACACCAAAAATAATGTCATTAACATATATTTGGACTAAAATAATGGCAGAATTTGATTTTTTGATAAAGAGAGTTTTTTCAACTTTCCCTCTTTCATAGTCATGAGACAAGAGAAAGTTACTTAACCTCTCATACCACTGCCTTGGAGCTTGCTTAAGACCATACAAGGCCTTTTTCAGCTTGTATACATGTTTGGGATGTTGATGATCTACAAACCCGGGTGGTTGTGAGACAAAGACCTCTTTAATGATAAATCCGTTAAGGAAGGCACTCTTCACATCCATTTAGAACAATTTGAACCCGCTCATGCAAGCAAAGGATAACAGCAACCTTACAGCATCCAATCTGGCTATAGGTGCAAAGGTCTCGTGATAGTCTATCCCTTCTTCCTAATTGTACCCTTTTGCAACAAGTCTTGCTTTGTTCTTTGTTATTACCCCTGATTCATCTACCTTGTTTCTTAACACCCACTTGGTTCCAATGATGTTCATTTGATCTTTTTTGGGAACCAGGAGACACACATCATTTCTGATAAATTGGTTTAGCTCCTTATCCATAGCAGTAGTCCAATTCTCATCCTTGAGAGCTTCATCAACTGATTTGGGTTCAACTTGAGTGATGAAGGTTGTGTGTCTGCAGTAGTTTGCTATGGTTCTTCATGTAGAAACTCCCTTATGAATTTGCTCAATTATGTTTTCCACAAAGAGGTCTCTTGGAATCCTCCATTCCTTGGGTAGCTCTTCCTGTTATAGAATATCAATCGATTGATTCGTAGAATCAATCGGTAATTTTTATTGACAAGTTTCCATATTCTTTAGAAAGATGTTATGTTCATCTTCTTTTGCACAATTCCTCAAGGAACTTTGTTCTGCAAGGTTAGTTTCATCAAACACAACATGTGTAGATTCCTCTACAGTCATGAGTCTTTTATTATAAATCCTATTAGCATGACTAGATAAAGAGTAACCAAGAAAAATACAATTGTCTGTTTTCTCATCAAATTTTCCAAGATTTTATTTACCATTATTCATAATATAACACTTACATCCAAATACCTTTAGATGACCTATATAGGGTTTCCTTCCATTGAGTAGTTCATATGGAGTCTTCTTCAAGATAGGTCTGATGAGAACCCGATTCATCACATAGCACGCAATACTTACAGCATCTGCCTAAAAGTATTTTGGCAAGGATGATTCACTCAATATTGTCCTGGCCAATTCTTCAGCGATCTGTTCTTTTCCTTCCACCCCACCATTCTGCTGAGGTGTTCTTGGAGCAGAGAAATTGTGGAAGATACCAAGTTATTCATAAAAAGAGTTGAACCTTTCATTCTGGAATTCTCCTCCATGATCACTGTAGATAGCACATATGTTGTTGCAACATGTATTCTGCAACCTCTTAGCTAGCTTCTTGAATGTAAAGAAGGAATTGCTTTTTGACTCCAGAAATAGTGTCCATGTGAACCCTTTATCACACAGTTGGATTATACTGGGAAGATTATGCTTGAGTACTTCCACATGTAGAACATCATGAATCAAGAAGTTGTTTTCATTTCCTATAGTGTCTTTCCCAAGAATGTTCCTTTGTTGTTATCCCCATAGGTAACATGACCTTCTTGTTTGAGGATGATGTTGACAAACTTGGATATATCTCATGTCATGTGTTTGGAACAACCATTGTCCAAGTACCACATATGATTACTTTTCATCAAGGAATCCTGCAAAAGACAACCTAACAAATTTGGGTCCATAGAGGTTAACTTGATTATTAGGAACCTTAGGATTCTTAGGAACCCATTTTAAAATACCCCTGGGAACATCGAATTTTACAGAACCTGACTGATTGGCCCTTTCTCATACAGTAGAAGCAAGAAACAACCGGTTGTTTCGACTTTTCAATTGGTTATTTTTCTCCTATGGTTGAAAATGGTTTTGAAAAGCCACTGTTGTTCCTCTGTGGATTAAAACCAAGTCTAAATTTTCCAGAAACACAGTTTTGAGATGAAAGTACAGTCTCAAAGTTTGATTTTCCTTTAGAAATTTTATCCATAATTTTCACAAGATACAAAACTTTATTTTGAAGATATACACAGTTTTCACAAGAAGTAGAATCACACGTGCAAGAAGAATTTTGATAAATCATTTCCAAGTTTTCAAAATCAGTTTTTGAATTGTTTAATTCTTCTTCCAAGATTTTGACTCTGTTTTCCAACCAGTTGTTTTTACTTTTCAACTGATTGTTCAAAAGGGTCAACCTACAAGTTTCTTCATGAGTCTCCTTAAAAGCCTCAAGAAGTTTATAATAATTTTCATCATTAATGGAAGAGTTTGTACTTACACTGCTTGATGTAGATTTTGCCTTTGTCATCAGACACAGATTGGGTTTTGTAACTTTTGAAGATGAACCAGAAGAAGATGTCATTATCTTGCCAAACAGTTCCACTTGAACCTTCATGAGTGCTTTCAAGAGTGTCTCACATGTCCTTCGCTGAAACACACTTTGAAACTCTGAGAAACTCATTAGAATCAAGAGCAGATATTATGACATTTTTAGCAATGCAATCAAGTTTAACCTTTTTACTTTCGCTCTTAGTCCATTTGGACCAAGGTTTTCAGAAGAAACTTTATCTTTTCCACACATAGGCATAAAAGAGTCATTTGTGATAGCATCCCATATTTTTCTATCAATAGATTCAACAAAAAATTTCATTCTCATTTTCCAGAGTTGATAGTTTCACAACAAAACAGAGGTGGTCTATTTACAGAAGCACCTTCCCCAAAAGTAGTTTGTTAGCAATGAAAAAAAGGGTTGAATCAAAACTTGAGTAACTTTCAAGAACCTACCTTTGATACCAATTGTTGGAATTATACACCTTTAAACAAGAGGGGGTGAATTGTTTAATGAAGATTTTCGAAAATTCTAGGCAAGAATGAATATTAATGCAGAATCACAAAAGAAGCAATCAGATAAGCCAATCAAAAAACTGTTTTAATTTTGATTCCAGAAAATCAATCAATTGTTTATACGAATCAATTGATTGTTTTTATCAGCACTTTGAAAAATCATAGATCAAACAGTTTTATAAGCAGTGAGAGATAGAGAGATTGAACACACAAGGATTATATTGGTTCACTCTTAACCTGAGTTACATCCAGTCCCCAGAAACACCTAGGTATTTCACTAAGAAATCAAATACAAATTACACAACACAAGCACCAAAGAGGTGATCTTGAACCCTTCAAGAACACTCACCCTTTTTGAAACATAACCACTACAGGTCAGAACATACTCTATAACCTGATCTCTCTACATAAACTCACCCTTTGGAAAATCTCTTTGAACTTTTATAATCTGATCTCTCTCATTAATTAGATATTTAAAAACCAATTATATAGCCTTAAAAATAGCCGTTTCAGACTATCAGTCAAGGGATAAAACAAATTTAAAATAAGCAAAAACAGTTTTAACAAATTTAACCAATTTTGTTATGTTTTCAAAAAATCAATCGATTGAAAGTGCGAATCAATCGATTGAAATGGCTTTGGTTGTGAAGTCAGCCAATTTCATCTATTTCAAATCCTTTCCAAAACTACCAAGTGTAAAACAACCGATTGAAACGAAAAATCAACAGGTTGTTTTTCTCTTACTTTGAAAAACACTTTTTCTTTAAAGAACATGATTGAAGTAGTTTTGGATCAAGTTAAGAGTGGATTGACAAATTCTAATCTACCCAGAATCCATGACTACAAGCGAAAACCTAGTTTTCAAGCAATCTTCATGGATTTGGAGACATCGAAGCTTCAAGTTCAACAAACAGAACAGTCAAGAACAAAAGAGACTGCTTTCATCCTGATCTACGGTAGTGACACGGTGTTACCCATCAAGGTAAAGTTACCTTCGAGAAGGATTTAGGATTTCTCGGAAAAAGGGGCAAGGGAAGGAATACTATTTCACTAAGATATAAACAAGAAATTAATAAACAAAGCTAAAGTGCGAGAAATGACACTGAAGAGGAGGACAGAGGCAAAATACTTGAGTAGGGTAGAATTAATGGAATTCAGAGAGAAAGAGATGGTATTGAGGAAGTCGGGGGAAGCAAACATGGAAAGTAAACTGGCGCCAAAATGGATCGGACCTTATCGGATCAGGGAGGTAGTCAGAAAAGGGGCATATCGGCTAAAGATGGAAGGGTCCATATAGCAAGAAAATGGAACGTATACAATTTATGATTCTGTTACATCTAGTAACACATTCTAGTACTAGTTATTTTAAGCAACTTATATGATTTTTTTATTTTTTGGATTGATACAGTCCACTTTGGTTTTGGTTTATAAAGGAAGTTATTCAGGTTTTTCGATTATTTTTCAAATTTCAGTTTTGAATTTGTCTACAATGAAAAATCATGGAAGGGTCCTAACCCTCCCTGGTGTCGAGCATAACCTCAGTCCACTATATGAAGAAACAATCTTGGAAGGGTTTTAACCCTTCATGGTGCTGAGCATAACCTCAGTCCACTATATGAAGAAAAAACCATGAAACCCTCCATGGTGTCGAGCATAACCTCGGTCCACTATATGAAGAAAACCCCATGAAAGGGTTCTAACCCTCCACGATGCCGAGCATAACCGCAGACCACTATATGAAGACAAAACCATGGAAGGGTCCTAACCCTCCATGGTGTCGAGCATAACCTTGATCCATTAATGAAGAAAAAACCATGGAATGGTCCTAACCCTCCATGGTGCCGAGCATAACCTCGGTCCACTATATGAAAAAAAAAACATGGAATGGTCCTAACCCAAAATTCGTGCGGAGCATAACCTTGATCCACTATATGAAGGAAAAAAAACCATGTAAGGGTCCTAAAACTCCATGGTGTCGAGCATAAACTAGGTGCACTATATGAAGAAAAAACCATGGAAGATTCCTAACACTCCTTGGTGCCAAGCATAACCGCAGTCCACTATATGAAGAAAAAAAACCATGGAAGGGTCCTAACCCTCCATGGTCTCGAGCATAACCTTGTTGAAAAAAGGTGCTTCGATGTCTCCAAATCCAAGTGGAATGCATGAAAATCCTTACTTCTGGTTGTGTGTGTGTGTCTAAAAGTAGTTGAATTTTTTAATCCACTCCTTGTGATGATCCAAGGTCAAATGAATCTTAATCCTTTTGAAAAATATATGTTTTCTAAACAAAGTGAAAATTGAACCTGTTACAATGTTGATTCAACCGGTTGTTTTACACTTAGTGGAATTTGTAAAGGATTTGAAAAGCTTGACTTTGTTTGACTTTGCTATCAATCCAATTCAACCAATTGATTTGTGATTTCAATCAATTTATTTTTGAAAACCTTAACAGAATTTTGTTAAGTTGTTTTAATCTGTTTTAAATGATTCAAAATGTTTTTGTTTCTTGAATTAAATGCTTTGACCATCTGATTGGAGTTTAAATAAGTTGTTTTATGCTCTTGGTCATTAACTAAGCAAGAGAGTTTAATCAAAAACAGTTTTTCAAGATTTTAAAGTGCTTTTTGATCATTTTCAAGTGTGGAATAGGATTCTATATATTCTCTATATTTTAATCTTTGATTGTACATAGGTGTAATCTATTCCTTTCTTTTTTTTTATCACTGTAATTATGTCTGACCTGGTGTAATGCAGTTTCAAAGGTTGTTCTGAAAACTGTGTGTTGTTTGCCAAAGGTGGTGTTTGTTCTTGAAGGGTTCAAGATCACCACTTTGGTGTGTTGTTTGTAATCAAGGTTTGATTACTTAGTGAATTCTCAGTGGTTTCAGAGAACTAGATGTAGCTCTTGGTAAAGAATGAACGAGTATAAACATTCTGTGTTAATCTCTTTATCCTTACTCTCTTTAAAACTACTTAAGTTTTGATTTTATAAACTGCTGGTATAAACAACTGGTTGTTTCACAAAAACAACAGTTTTATATTTTGCAATCAAACTAAAAACATTTTTCTATTTGGATGAACTAATTTCTAATTGATTGATTCTTCATTGTCTTTCAATCTACCTTCAATATTTGCAAAAATTTGTCATAAAAAATTCAACC
>Ga0123342_1004426_pt1 | contig 21460 bp, 16 predicted proteins | sample Turbeawhitnodule_FD_89960 | JGI IMG/M metagenome (GOLD analysis project Ga0123342, IMG submission 89960) | Root nodule microbial communities of legume samples collected from Mexico - Turtle bean Mexico white nodule | ecosystem: Host-associated > Plants > Roots > Nodule | place: Mexico: Nepantla...
GTTTATGAGAAGACTGGATGTAGCTCTGGGTTTAGAGTGAACCAATATAAATCTATGTGTGCATTTTCTCTCTCCTTTAACTCTTTAAATTCAGTTTTGATATTTTTATACTGGTATAAACAGCCGATTGTTTTTGCGAAACAATCGATTGTTTTTGCGAAACAACCGATTGTTTTTCTGGTGCTGTGCTTTTAGCTTTGTGATTTGGCAAAACTGGATTCCTTATCAACTGTTTCTTGAGATAATTTCATTCTTGACTTAAAAGTTTTTGAAATCCCTCTTTAAACCATTCACTCCCCCTCTAGTTTAAAGTCATTCATTCTAACAGCACGTACAGGTTATAAACCCTAGATGGGGGACCCATCCCGAGGACATGGAACGTTGCTAACCTCAAGTTTTACTTCAGTAAGTCGACCGAAGGCGCCCTATAGGTAGAATGGGTGCCTCATCCTGGCCAACACAGTTGGGTTAACTCGGTGTGAGAGTGTTCACCCGAGCTTAAATGCTCCGTGGGATTGCCTATTTTTGTGGATTACTCACCCTGACCAAGACAGTCAGGTTAACTCAGTGTGGGAGCATTCACCCAAGCTTAAACACTTTGTGGGATGAGTAATGGCGCGTAGATGTTTAAACATAGTCGGGTTAACTCGGTGTGAGAACGTTCACTCGAGCTTAAATGCTCTGTGATAATTCATCCGGATCAACATGATTGGGTTAACTTGGCGCGAGAGTGTTCGCCCGAGCTTAAACACACTCTGGGATGAATACTAGTTACGCAGATTGATCATCCAATGCAGTACAGAATAAGAAGGACTGATTTGATGTGAAAGTGTTCACCCAAGTCTAGACATTCTGTGGGGTCGAAGTTGTATGAGCAATTCACCCCGATCTGACCAGTAATAAGTGAACTAAGTCGGCGTGAGAGTGTTCACCCAAGATGGTGTGGGGTAGACTCGGATTAAACTTCTTGTAGAATGAAGTTATCCTGCCTAAATTTTTTTTCGCTCGCATGAAGGGCGGAAAAAGGTTGTGACGACAAGGTCGCACCCTTCTTAGGAAGGGTCGTACTTAGTAAGTCGAGGTAGGTGATTTTCGCCTAGTACAATTGGGCATGACAGGGTGGAATGTTGTTCCCTGATGTTTAAACCTAGTTTGAGGTTAGTCCTTTGTTTAAGTTAAAGCTTTTTTGCGTATATATGGTAGTTATTACGCTTGTGCATACCGATGTTAGCCAAAACTAGTATAACTACAATAAATAAGTTGTGCTATGGCAAGTATGCAAGGGGTAGGAAGACATAAATATATGAAGAGCAACGAAACCATAAAATTAAAAGAAAAATTCAGAAAAATGAACAGTTGATAATTACAAGATGTTAAGTAATTTATTTTTTCTATCACTTGTCTATCCCTCACTTGTTTTCCTGGACCAAGCTGGGAGAGGTCCATGTCTGGGTAAGGCTGGAGGCTCAATGGCTACCTCAAACCTCGTTAGTAAGGCTTTTGGGTCCAGTACAGGGGAAACCCGTTAAGGGGGTGATGGTGTTTTGCGCTCAGTAGACTCTTCGCCTGATCAAGCTCAGCTCGAGCCTGGAGGTTTGTGTACTGTACAGAGCTCGACACTCTAGTATATGTGAACAATAGCTCGGTGCTCGGAAAAGGTAAGAGGTTAGCTCAACTGTTGAGCCGAGCTAAGATTTATGTGACTGGCCCAATTTCGATGGAGGGCCTAAAGCGCATGGTAAGGTTGTTGTACGAGATACCCCTTATTTCTGCGCTAGTAGATATATATAATAGTAGTTATTATAATGTTTGTTATTATATTTGTTGATATATTGTTGTTGCATGTTTGCTACACGTAAATACCTGTTGATAGTTGTTGTTAACCCTAAAGAAGATAGGGACGTGCATTTATAGCAGAATGCTAGCCTGCGGTTAGCACCTGAAGATGATTGGTGCACGTGGTAGGCCATTTTTTCTATTTGAGATAAAAGATAAATGTGCTTATTTTCAGTTAAGATTTGCTTCTCTCAGATGGGAGCTGTTGCATGTTGCTTGTACGGTTATAAAAGGGGCCTGAGACCTCAGATGAAGGTATGCTATTTTTGCACACTAAACTGAGTTTTATTGTTGCTTTGTGAGCCCTTACTGACTTGAGCGTCGGAGTGTCATCAACAGGTAGGGCGCCCTCTGTCACAACGAAGCCATACTCAAAGCAGTTAAGAGAGACGTGACTCCAAACCCAAAAGGAGGTGCGTTCATCCTAGGTCAACCGGCGAAAACATAGACCAAGTAACACTACAAGAAAATCATTAAATAGAAACCAATTTTAGAGACAAAAAATAATTAGTTGTTATATTGACTAAATTAGAGACCATTTTAGAAACTAAAAAGGAAATTGGTTTCTAAATTAGTTTCTATTATTGTTAAATAGTTTCTAAATTTGTATCTAATTAGCTACCAAGGTTTTAATTACCAATTATTAAGATTTTAAATTTGGTAGCAAAAACCTAGGTCGCTAATTAGATACCAATTTAGAAACTATTTAACAATAATAGAAACTAATTTAGAAACCAAAAAAAAATTTAGTCTCTAAAATGGTCTCTAATTTAGTTAATATAGCAACTAATTATTTTTTATCTCTAAAATTGGTTTCTATTTGATGATTTTCTCATAGAACAATGCTTAATTCCTTTGGACAAGATGGACGGAGTTTTGAATTATTAATTTTAGTGGAAGTACTACCCTGGAAAAGGAAATGTTGTGGCAGATGGTTAAAGTCACGAGGAGACATAATTATATCGTTGGAGTTCAGTGGAAGTTTCAACAATTTAAATTTGGAAGTTGTAGTACATTTGTTTCTTAAAAATATAGTAAGAATAAGGAAATTGGTGAAATTCAATTTGAAGAATATTCTAAAATTACTAAATTAAGAAAGTAAAGATTTCTCTATGGGAGGTGAATGGTATCTTAAAATTTAGAAACAAAATATGTGTGCCAGAGGATGATAAATTGAAGCAGATGGGTAATCTAAGAGTCACAAAGCAAGTTCAATGACATCTAAGTATGATCCAAGGGTATCAAGATTTCAGGAAGTTTATTTTGTGACATGGTACGAAGGAAGATAAAGTCAAGTATGTAGTTACTTGTTTATTTATCAAAAATAAAATAAATAAAAAATCAAAGGTCGAACAAATAATGACTAGGACGTATGTTAACATAGTTTGACATTCCATGGATGGGAGCAAAATAATAATTCCATGAATTTTATCGTCTACTTGTCACATACAGTGAAGGAAAATGACTCTATGAGTAATATGGGATGAATTAATGAAGACTATGCACGTTCTACCCATGGAAGAGAATAGTATAATCAAGGTAATGCAAATAATTGGGTGAGATAATAAGAGGTCTCATTTTGACAAAACTGATGAAGAGGCAACATTGGGTATTGTAACCAATGTTAAGGAAGTTTTTGTTTGGTTGGGTTATTCTTATCTTTTCATAAGGGTGAGAATGAATCCTTTAACACATGGTATTGTGTGAAGTGAGGTGGTAGTAGATCTTACTCTTAGTTCTAAGTACAGTTCTTTAGAAATTGATGTTGCACGTCCATCTGAATATGAGAATATTATGACTCGGAGTCGAGGAACAAAATGAGCTAGTGATGTTGACACCACTATGACCATTATAAATTAAAAGAGGTCCTCCCAATAAATATGAGAATAATCCATTTTGATTTAGTTATATATATCTCAAGGTTCTATGGATTCCACTTTTTTGGAATTTGGTGTTGCCTATCTTAATATAAGCTTGGATTGGATAACATAGTGTAATTAGAGATATGCTTGTGGAGAGATTGGTGTGAGGTGTCTCTGTTCATGTTAGAACACAACAAAGTTGTGGATCATTGAGTTAGGTCACATGAAAGTCTATTAAGCAATTTGATAAGAACCTTTCAGTAGAAATATTGTTCGAAGATCATGGGGTTGACCTAGATCGTCTGTTTAAGATGGAGAAAAAAGACATCGAAGCATTCATTAATATGCACAAAGAGGAAGTTAGTAAAGAAAAAACTAATCATATCTTTTTCGTCAGATCAGTTATCAACAACTATGAGCCAAATTTTGAGAACTATGATGGTTAAAGAAATCTTCGACCAGGCAGACATCTGATGCAGATAAATGAAAAAGACCTTTAGATTTTTCTATGGATAATCATGATTTTCAGAGAGGTATGTCATTCCTTGGTGTAAGGAGAACAATCATATCTAAGAAGATGACTCCAAAGTTCATAGGTCCTTACTAGATTCTCAAAAGAATAGGCTTTACTGCTTATAATGGTCACAATCATTTTCTAGTTTCTAATTTAGTTAAACAAAAGATCTCTCTTGAATCAGTTTAAATTTTGGGTTCTCAAAGTAAAGTAACTTCATGGTTGAAACATCGACATAGTCAAAGCATTGCGAAATCTCATATAATGAGATTCCACTTGAAAAATAAAATAGAAGATAAGAGAATAATATCGTAATATTTCTTGGTAAGCTAATTTTTAAGGACGAAATTTTTTGTTGTTGGAGATAATTGTAACCCGATATTTTTTTTTCTTATGAATTTTTTTCATTAATAATTACAAAGTTTGAAGATCAAATAAAAGGATGTAATATTCATAAAGTGTTATAACTTTTAATAAATTTCAAGTATACTCAAAAGATTGTGTTAGAAAGTGTTTCAATTTTTCTCTTAAATTATTAGGAAGAGGGTGCAAATAGTATACAAGAAATAATTAATAATCTTAGAAACCCAAAATTCTGAAAAGAACTAGAAAATAAAGTACTATAACGAGTTAAATGCATATTCAATCTTCAATATTGTAAACGGTAACGTATTGATGGGGTTTGCTTTATGGTAGATAGAAGACTTTTTAAATGTTGGTGAAGAAAATATTTGAGCATTTATCACATCTATGGTTGTGTTGTGAATATAGCGTTTGTCTTGGAGTTTCAAGACTTGAACGTGTCGTGAGGACTTGTGAGTAGTGGGTCTCTTAGAATTTTTTCCAAGAAATAAAGTACAAATATTAACAACGTAAGTCTTGGTTACAAAACAAGTTGTTTTGCTTTCTATTGGTCGAAAATTGAAGGACAAGGAGAAAATAAAAAGGGACTTCACACACACATATGATAAATGATGAATGGTTTATGGTTATGGTATACTTTTTCAGGAAAACTAATTCGTGTTGTCAAACAATTTTTGAAGACTTTTAATGGTATTGATTAGATTTATAGTTTTCTCATTTATTAAAAATCTATTTTAATAAGTTTTATTCTATATCTTGAGAAAATAAACTATTTAGTAAGGTTTTATTAAACTGAGCATTTTTTTCTTTAATCAACTACATTCTTATCCTTAATGGCTCATTTATATCAGAAGATTATTAATTGTAATCACTTTAATAATAACTAAAATTAACTCATGCTTATGCTAATTAATAAATATACTCTCAAGAGTTTCTTTTATGAGGTACTCTTAAAGAGTTTGTAATTTGATATCAAAAATAAAAGAAATTATTAGAAATAATATTTTAATCATTTGAAAGGTATTCCTGTAATGATATAATTAAATATAATGAAAGTGATTAAAATTTGTTAATTTCTTGTATTAATTATTTTTAAATTTAAATAACTCTAATTTAAAGAAAGAAAGAAGTTGTACTGAGAAACAATGAAGAAAATAAATATCAAAGAGAATGATAATTTATATATATATATATATATATATATATGTATAAATGAGTTTTAAATAAATTATTATTAACTAATTTTTTTTTTTAACGAAATAAGTCATTGTTAAGGGAGTATAATCTTTTGACAGATGAAGATTTCAAACTGCTAGAAACCCTGCACCTCTGTAACCAAAAACAGGCAACATACCAAATGTCTATATCTTGCAGAAGTGACATTGTAACTTTCATGTCAATTAAGTGATTAATCATAAGGTTAATCAATGCCATGATTCTTAAAATGTTGGATCAATTGGGGAAATAAATCTAGCAGTGTGAGATGAAAATATATTAGCAGTTAACTTCAATGAAAAAGTTCTGGTATTACTTCCCTTTCTGTCTCAGTAATAATTTATCCCCCTGAACTATAATCAAAATCTGCTACGTAAGTGTAAGATACGGTATCACATTCTTATATAAGAAACCACAACATCCATAGTTTATTTAAGAGTGCTGATACCCTGCACCTGATTAAAACGTTAACATTCATAGTTAGTGCTGATACCCTGCACTAGATTAAATGAACTCCAAAGAAATGAACTAATTTCAAAATTACATTGTCCCACGAAATCAAAATAACATTTTCTTTAATATCTTTAGTTTTCTTCGGAGGATAAATAAGAGAGGTTGAAATAAAATTTCATTTCAATACAATCATAATGTGCAAAATGGAGAAGGAGATTGCACACTGCTAAATGGACCATACTTGAGTTTCTTACATGTTGGATTGTTAGAGTGTCTCTATTGCAGAAGCCTCTGCTCCAATTTGAATCAATTCTAGACATCCTATATTGCTTTCCAATTGCATGCAGTAAAAGGAGCATCATAAATTATTATTCTAAACATCACACCAACCACAAATACAACATAATTAAATAGGGAACAAAGATGGGTTCATAAGAATAAACCCCCATCTCTTGGAAAGGCAAAGCTAGGCATCAAAAGCAAAAGCTAATGCCATATCCCCTCAAAGAGAGGGAAAAAAAAAAGAAAGGAAACAAAGAGTGTCAATTGCTAAAGCAAAAGTTAAAAGTGTATATCATCTGTTCTACACCACAATTAAATCATCAATAATGCATAACATAAACATTGTACTCAACAGTAGCATCCCCACTCTTTAAATTAAACCAATGAGTCCTAGCCTCTGCATACCCTCTTGCAAACCTGAAGAGTCCACTGCCTCCAATCACAGGCATCTCCCTCACCTTGTTGAAAACACAGTTCCTCCCCAAGATGGTGATGGTGCTGCCATTGTACTTCCCTTCAGAGAATGCAAAGTTCATGGCCATGAGAAGATCAATCTCACTCTGGGAAGCTGAGGCATAGAACCCCTGAGCCTTCCCCACAAGCTTGGAACTCAATTCAGGCCCCAAAGTCAAAGGGTTGTCGATCATGTTGACCAGGCCAAATGCTGTGGTGGTGTTCAGCTTCAAAGTTGGTGGAACAACCGCCACTGAAGTGGGGTTGCGTCCACCCACTATGTCATGCCAATAGAACTTGAAATGACTCAGTTTTTCTTTCCTCTTTAGGCCTAACAACTTGCGGTCTATGGCATGACCAAACTCAGTGTCCTCTAGGCCATTAAGGAGGTGGCAAGAGAAGAGAAGGAGGAATGATAATGCGAGGAAACAATGGGGGATTGACATGGTGTGTTTGGTGTTAAGGTGGTGCCAAAATTGGATGGAGAAGAAGAGTTTGGGAGTGGAAAAGGGATGAAGGGTGGAGGGCTTATAAGGAGACAAGGGAAGTGGGGAAAGTGGGGAAAAAGATGAATGGGTGGGTGTGGTTGTTGGTGGCATCATTTCCTAGAACTCATTAGTTAGTGACCGCTTCAATTACTTTCTTCCACAAACACAGAAATTGTTGTGTAGTGTAAAACATTTTATATTTCTACTAATTAGTTTTTAAATTATACGTAATTGAACTTTTTGATTTATAAAAAAAGTTAACAAAAAAATAGAAATTGCATAAAATTGGAATAAAGGAGAAAATAGTTGTATAATTTAGAATTACTCTGTATTTATATTTACTAGAATTCATTTACTTATCAGTATTTCTTTCATTTCGAAATGTGAAGATGAAAATATTTTTTTAATGGAGAAACTAAAAAAATATATTTTATAGAAATTATACTGTTATTTTATTCTATCATGTAGTTGTTGGTTTGAGTGATATTAAACTTACTTTTTTTAATGAATACAATTTAAATTTATTTTTTATGATGAAAAAAAATATATTTGGAAGAGAATAAGTCATTAAAATAACAAATGAGATTTCCATTATAAAAATAAGACAAAAATTTTCACTCTCACATCTTAAACTGCTTATTCTTTCTCAATTTTATTTAAAATTTTAAATTAAATATTTTTTTATTTAAAAAAATTATGAAATAGCAACAAAATAGGTGAAATAAGATCCGTAAATAAATATTTCACGGTACATTATTGCAATAATATAAAATTAGATGTTGTGAAAGAAGTACTTCTTTCTCTAAATAACCATTACAAGAATAAATAATTTTAATTTTTGAAAATAAATAGATAAAAATAAAAAAGCTAACACTAAAGTATGATTAGTGTCCATTTTGCATTGGATAAAAATCTCACATTTTGTGTGAAAGTTATTGAATCTTGCGGTTAGTTAATGGAGAGGATGCTAGTAGAGCAGATCTATGAAGGGGATGGTAGTATTATTGACTTAACAGAGAAAAATTGATCGATCAATATTTAATAATTTAATTATAGGATCGGACAAATAAATATTAAATAAACAAAATATAAAAAAAAATAACCTTGGCATCGTTAAAGCATATTCTTAAATAAAGTATTTTAGTTAAAAGGTTTGTGTTAACCTAGCTAATGCTATAAAAGTAATTAGCAAAAAAGTTGGATTCAGAATGGGTCACACCAACGCTAACTAGTTGAAAAAATTTTGATAGCGTTCGATTGATGTTACAGATGATGGAAAAAAATATTTTAGTTAAAAAGTAATTCCAATCCGTTTTTAAATTTAAAACTTGCTTTGAATTATAATTTGAAATTTAATATCATTATAAACCCAAAATCAATTGTAATTCAAAATTTAAATCCAATATCAATTTCAATTGTAATTCTTTATCAAATTCAATATGAGCTTTAAGTCCAAATTCAATTATAACACCAAACAATCAATGATTTAGGTTATAATTTTAGTTTTAAACCTTAAAAAAATATTTAAAGAGATAGTAATCAAGCAATAGTGAAAATTAAAAATAAAACTGTTAGAATTATAAGGCTAAAACAAGAGGGGAGTGAATTGTTTTTGAAAGATTTTCACAAGTATTGAAGGTAGAGTGAAAGGCTGTGAATAATTAATCAATGGAAAATCTGTCCAGCCAAATATAAAACTGTTTTTAAGCTTGATGCAGAAGATCAACGGACTGTTTTTACGAAACAGTTGGTTATTTTTTTCAGCACTTTATAAAAAACAAAGTTAAAGCAGTTTAAAGAGTGTAAGGATAGAGAGATTCACACATAATGTTTATACTGGTTCACTCTTCACTAAGAGCTACATCCAGTCCCCAGAAACCACTAGGTATTCCACTATGTAACCAGCAACAAATTACACACACCAAAGAAGTGATCTTGAACCCCTAAAGAACACTCACTTCCTTTGGCTACAACACAAGACAGATCAAAAGACCCTCTGACTCTGTGCAACACCAGATCTTTACAGAAATACAAATCAAAGAGAGAAAGGAATAGAATACACCTGATACAATCACAGATTGGATTGAAAGAATACACAACAGTCCTATTCCACTCTTAGCAAAAAATTCCAAAGCTAAGTAATCTTGGAAAAACTGATTTTGAAAGTGTTAATTTGAATCCATAACAACCAGGAGCGTATAACCACTTATTTATACTCCAATCAGTTGTTAAAAACATTTAACGCAAAAGCCAAATCAGTTTTAAAACAAAAAAAAAAACATATTAAATCAGTTAAACTGAAATCTGTTAAGGATTTTCAAAAAACAATTGGTTGATTTTTCGAAATAACCGACTAAATTGGTTTGACGGAAAAGTCAACCAAAGTCAAACAATTTAAAAACCCTTCAAACAAACTGAGAGAAAAACAACCGATTAAAACGAGAAATCAACAGGTTGTTTTTCTGCTTCTCTTTGAAAACACATCCTTTTCAAAAGGATTAAAATCAAATAACCTTAGATCAATTCCATGAGTGGATTACAAATTAAAACTACCCAAAACACACCTAGAAACCCATCATCAAAGTCTTCAAGCAATCCACATAGATTTGGAGACATCAAAGCCAATGTTCAAAAAAACAATTACAAAATTATGAAAAAGGTGTCTCATTTGACATATTGGTCAGAGCAAAGAGTCACTTGGAAGTACCTGTAATGGAAACTATTGGAATAAATACAACACTTAGTACATGGAAAGAAATATGAAATAATTAAACTTAAATCATGAGTGAAATTCAAGTAAGGGATGTTCGTCAAAGTGGGGGTGAATCTAACTCATACCTGTTGAAGTGTCATCGAGTTACCGTTCCATCATCATAGTTAATTGTTGTTGCATAAACTTGATTGTGTCCTCCAACTATGCAGTACTTTGATGGGGTAAGTTAGCTCTTTCAGTTGCTGTCAGTTTTTTCGTCTACTTGTTGGACTTGTTGACGAAGTCATTAATTCTCAACTAACTGTTCAATATAATGGTTACAAGTTAGTAATGAGGGCTGAGTGAGAGATGACACTCCATGGCAATGTTAGCAGCCAAGTCTGCAGTACCATAAAGTATACATCTACTCTTTCTGCTAGCAAAACTTTTCCAACATTGAAGCGTTGTTATTGCATTTATTTGGTGGACATCAAAAGTTGATCATTCAGAACTATCTGATTGTATGGTCCTCAACCTCTAATGGAAGGTTTCCTAGACGATCATTGGAAGTTGAAAATGTTAGAAAATTATGTTAAAAATATAAATATAGTAAGAAAATTTAAAACAATAATTTACATAAGTCTCACAGGAACGACTATTTACCTAACTACCCTTCTCGTTGGTGTGAGTGGTCCAAAATAATTCATCAAGTTCAAAAGGACGATCATATTTATGTTTCTGATAAAGGTTGTACAATTACAAACAATATATCTTAAACAACTAAATTTAATTACATGTAACAATAATTTCAGAAAAGGTGATGCAACTACGTCACTAAGATTGGATTCTAATGAAGAAACCGTGACAAAGGAATTTTTCGTATCCATGAGTGGTTACTAATAAAACCTTGACATGTATGAACTTTGAATTGTATTGGGAATGTAGAATGAAAGAGTATGCATAGTTAGTACACAAGTGGCTTCATGTTTTATTAGAATCTCACTTTTATGATAACCAAATCTATGTCTTCTAGTTTTTAAAAACTATTTCTAAAATGATTTCTAGTAAGTGTTCATCAAAATTTATCTAATAAGCTCTCCCTAACTACAACATTGACCTTGTACTTTGTAGGTTGCTGCAGTGGCAATATTGTGCATGCAACCAGAGCCAAGTTTCCATCCCCTGATTACATATGCTTTCCACTCATTCATCCCTCTTGTCCCCGTAGAGCTTGAAGGAACACTGATAGAGAGCAACTAACTATACTATACTAAAACTAAGGCCTAAGATATACTCTGAGTCAATAAAACTAGGGTTTACTAAAAACTTCTCTTCTTCTCTTCATTTCCAAAATATCTCACTTATATATGTGAGTTTTAGGTTAACAGAGTTTGGGCTGACATAGGGCCATTTACTTTTACTAACTACACTGTCCCTAGTACATTATGTAATCCTTTTTCCAAGTAGGTTGTTTCTGTTATCTCTTGGGCCTGTATGCTATTGGGCATATCCTAACATTACTATCCGCCCCAAAAAACACTTTGTCCTCAAAATGGAGTCTTGAGTCAGTGGGCCTTTGGAGTTTGTTGGGTCGTGGGCGTGTTGGATGTGGTGGAGTTGGTGGAGAAAGGGGTTGTGTCTGGTAATTGAGTTGCAGGTGTTGATACAACCCAAATAGCCAAGAAGATGACCAAGGACACAAGAGACACTTCACACTTTGATAAGTCATCTCAACATCCAAGACAAGGCCCCACCAAATGTCAGAAGGACTTCAGCAGAAGAATAATTTGGCATAAACCAGAGCATCAAATGTTCTTTCTTCTGGTCTTCTTACAAAACAAAATGTTTGTAAATAAATTGGGCTCACTTTAGGTGTCCAAATAGAAGAATAAGTTAGAGTAGGTTTACATAGCATAAATAGGAGTGTACTTAGCAAAATGGGCTTGTTCCAAGCCCACTTTTCATGTTGGGTCTTATCTTGGGTGGGTAATGTCTCAAATGGCGTCTCTTCCATCACTCATCTTGGAGTCCCTCTGCTCCAAGTGGCATCACTTCCTTTCTTCCCATAAGATTTCTCCATCCCTTCCTCTTTTATCTCTTATTTACGCCTCCTTCCATTCCATACTTGTCTTTTTCTAATCTCTAATTTTGTTATTTACTTTGTTCTTCTTCTTTAATTGTTCCTTGTCTCCAATTTTGTTGCATCATTTGTCACCTTATAATTGTCTTTTCTCTTTGCCCTTCTGAAGTGAACATTGACACTTACTTAACCACTTGGTTAAGTTCGTGTCCAGTCGGAATCTTCTTAGGGTTCTCACCATAATTTCTAAATAAAAAATATTAAACAAAGAGCAACCAATAAAATGTGCAATCCTAAAATCAACTCACATAATGTGTGTTAGTGGGATGGAGTTGAGTAGTTGAAGTCTTTGGTTTAGTTGGTGGAGTGACATTGGAGGAAATGGGGTGTATTGTCGAGGTGGGTTGCATGGTTTATATTAGGCTCGGGTTGGGTGGGATAATTATTAGGTTTAAGTGGGGAAGTTATGTGAGGGGTCGTTTGGTAGGTAGGTTAAAATGTGGGAGGCGGGTAGAAGTTAGATTTAAGTGTGGGATGGGTTATGTGCGACGTCGTTTATGACTTAGGTTTAGGAGGGAGGGCACCGTTGTTGCTGCTTTTCGTTCACTTTTTTCTTTTAAATGGGAGAAACAATCTTTTGTGCTGTAGAGGCGATGAAGGAGGGGGACACGAAAATTGGAGTGGATGCGGGCGGTGTAGTTGCAGGCGACATTGGGCGGCGAAGCGGCGACTAGGGTGCTGGCAGTTGAACGGATCAAGACACCGGTAGCAGTGTTATCGAATGGAGCCTGCGGAGGCTGGTGACACTTGGCGGCACAACGGTTGGGGCAAAGGCAGTCATGCGACGTGTGACATGGGGTGCGTAGAGGCTGGTGGTACAGGGCGGCGCGACGGTTGGGGCATGAGCGATGTTGCGGCGTGCGAACTATTGTGCACGGATGTTGTTCTAGGGGCTGAGTGGAGCGGTGTGGCACTGATGGCGTGGTGTTTGAGCCGCTAGTGTGGGTTTTTGAGAAGAGGTGTAGGGTTTCTTCGATAGTAGATAAACAGTTTTGGATGGAGTTTAGTATTTTATTTAGGTCTTTTTTTTTGGGTTTTGGGATGCATGGTAAGAGTAATGAAAGCACCAATGATAGAGAGCAACTACCTATACTATACTAAAGCTAAGGCCTAAAATTTACTCTGAGCTAATAAAACTAGGGTTTACTAAAAACTTCTCTTCTTCCCTTTATTTCCAAAATATCTCACTTATATATGTGACATAAGCCCATTTACTTTTACTAACTACACTATCCCTATTACATTATGTAATTCTTTTTCAATGCAGGTTGTTGCTATTGTCTCTTGACCCTGTATGCCATTGAGTCTATCCTAACATTACTATCTGCCCTAAAAAACACTTTGTCATTTTTCCATGTAGGTTGTTTCTGTTGTCTCTTGGACCTATCCTAACATACACTCAATCGCACAACTACCACAACAAGCCTTACCTTCTAACCCACATGAGGATTCTAGTCCATGATCAGTTTGAGACAACATCACTCACTAATAATCCATCAATGACATGTTTTGTCTTGTACCCAACTACTGAGGCTTCATAAGGCTTGATATTGTAGAAAGATCCATAACTACATTGATTTTGTAATAAACACAGTCTGTGAGTGTGACTATAGATAGATAGAGGAAAAAATGTAGGCCTAAATAGTGTATGATAGTGTAGGATGAAAAAGTACGCATAGTTAGTACACTAGTGGCTTCATGATTTATCATAATCTCTATTTCATGACAACCAAATCTATCTCTTCTAGATCTAAAAAACTATTTCCAATATGATTTCTTTTAGTTGATTTATATGGATTAGTATAATTATGTTTTGATAATATGTATGCTATGGACAGGTTGAATTAGTATGTGTCAACTTTTTCTCCTCCTCAAATAGAGCATAAATCAATATAATTCATTATTAACTTAGACCATTGTTAATTCAAAATCACAAACTTGAAGGTCTGTTTCTTTCATCATCTGCCAAATAACATAACCTATGTACATGGGAGGGGTGTGATTTATTCTTCGAACCAATAATTTCAGCTTTCAAGCAAGCATTAAAAGCAGAAGATGTAATGAAGGGGAACACCAAAAAATCATCTGAACTATCTAAAGAAATTTTCATTGTACTGGAATCAATTGGTCAAAATAATGCGTAATCTGTATAAGCTCTTTATTTGTTGCAAGTGTTGAAGATGGGAAGCTTTGATGTATCAAATCCTCTTGAAGCCTGAAGTTGTGTTGTGTTTTAGGTTTAGGTTTGGTTATGGGGTTTAAAATCTCTGTAAGATCAGTCTTTGATTCTCAAACAAAGCTTATTTTAATTTGTTTTAAAGATTAAAGTGTTTTTCCATTTAAATGGAAAAACAACCGATTAAAGTTTCGAGATAATCGATTGTTTGTCACTTAGCTGGCAAAGGTGTTTTGAAACTGTTTTTTGAATCAGTTGTATAACTGTCAAAACCATTCAACCGGTTAAATCGCAATTTTAACCGATTAAATGTAAGTTTTCATAACAGTTTTTTGAAAACCTGTTTTAACTGATTTGGTTGTTCAAATCTGCCTTCAACGATAGCTTCTCAAGGAATATAAAACTAGTCTCCTTTCAAACGTGAAAGATTGATGAGATAGAAAAGGTTGATACTCTGATTTGAGATTGATTTGAGAGATTACCAACTGTTTGTGAAAAGGTGTTTTACCAAGTTTTAGCAAGATTATTTTTTAGCTTTGCTGTGATTCAAGAACTGATCAATAGGGTTTCTGGTGTACTATGATTCCAGGTGTTTTCTACCCTTGTTTAGTTTCTTGTAATTGTTCATATTACTCTCTGTAAAACTGTTGTAAAATCCTGTAAAGTCAATGTGATTCTGGCTTGAGGTGTTGGCTGTGTACAAAGAGGGTGAGTAGGCTTTGTGGGATTCAAAGTCACCTTTTTGTGTTGTGTGTTTGTAATCTGTGATTGGTTACATAGTGAAATACTCAGTGGTTTGACTGAGGACTGGATGTAGCTCTTGGATAGAGTGAACCAGTATAAACCTTGTGTTTAATTCTCTCTATCTCTTCTCTCCATAACTGTTTGATATTTTTCACTGTCATAAACAACAGGTTAAATCGTCATTTTAACCGATTATAATTATAATATCTGTTTCTGCTTGGAAATTTGATTGACTTTCTGAATTGCTTTTCTGAGTTGATTGTTAAAGTTTCATTCTAAGCAAAGTATTTGTGAAAATCTTTTGTAAACAATTCACCCCCTCTTGTTCTAACCATCGATCCTAACAGCAAGAAGAGACATTAACTAAGAAAAATGTTCAAACAAAATCATATGAAATGTCTCTTGAATCCAAAAGGAATTTGCTTCATTTAAAGAAGGAATTTAATGCAGGACTTACCAAAAATCTAGAAGGGCAGCTAACTGACACAAGGAATGAAATAGGTGTTCTGTGAGAACAAATGGAAAGTAGAAAGAATTCAGACTTGGATGCTTTGAAAAGTGTCAGTATGGATCTTGATGATGCTAAGAAATCACTACAGAAAGTGGCAGGATAGGATTAGGACCATCCTGGAAGCTCTTAAATTGGATATGGACAATGTGAAAATCTAGCACATCGCATTGAGAGAGAAAGAATTCAAAACTGAATTCGTTGTTTAGAATATGTGGGTAGAGCTCCAGAAAAGTGAGTTTGAACATGATGCCTACTTGATAGAATCTAAAGCTAGAGGTGCACAAGTGGAAATGATCTTCACATTGAACCAGTTGTTAACTGAAACTCAAAATGCAAGGAGGGAAACAAAAGCTATGAAGAATGAGGCTGCATAATTAAATATGGAAGTTGAACTCACTAAACTTGTTTTAGAAGATGTTAAAATAAAGCTTAAAGAACCATTGAAAGAAGCAGAAGTAGAAAAAGCAATCGAGGCAAGTGCTCTTGAACAGATCATGGTCCTATCTGTCGAGACCAATGCTTCTCATTCATCAACTTCTGAATCTGTTGCAAGAATTACAATGTCAAATGGAGGAGTTGATAACCTTGCTTCATAAGGTTGAGGAGTCTGATAAATTACGGGATATCAATGTGGATGTTGCCAAAGCACAGGTTGAAGCTACAAAGGCTAGTGAAAATGAAGTTCTAAAAAGGTTAGAGGAAACTAAAAACGAAATTGAGGATACATAGACTGAAACATAAGAAGTCTTGAAAAGGGGAAAGATTGCTGAAGCAGAAAAGAGAGCAGTGGAGAATAAGCTCAGAATGTGGAGTGAAAGAGAGCACAACAAAGTAGAAAAGTTGAATCTAAATTAGTGGCTGAAAAACATATGACACTAAAATTATCTCCTCAACATTATAGGATTCAAAAGAAGAATTGATTACTCAAGGTGGAGATCAGGAAGTTAGAAAAAGGGAAGGTGCCAGTTTCAAAGAAAATTCTGTTGCCTAACATGGTTGACATCTTTCATAGAAAAAAGAACCATTTTGTGGGGATCTTCTTCTTAGCATGTGAAATTTGTCAGTATCTGCAGTTCATGAATGTGAGACAAACATACTGAATTGGTTAAGACCAATGCCATCAAATTTTTTGTCAACATGGTATGATTGAAAACAATTTCGAAATATCAAGCACTATTAATGGTACCTAATTTCAAGTATTTCTTTTACTCTTTCCTTTTCAATAATCTAATCAAAGTACTGTTTACCAAATTTGTCATCCATAAGACAATAAATATTGTGCAAGTACATTCATCATTCATCAAAGACAATAAAATACATTTTAATAAGTACGTTCATTATCTCAGGGGCTCCTGCATTAACAAATTGTATACATTTCAATCAAAACATTAATATAAAATATTTGTGTCTATAATAAGAAACAAAATAATAAACTAATGTTAACGAGATAATGGGCAGCAATTATCCTAAAGAATTTTGTGCACCACGTTATGCCATGCAAGCTTCAATATCAATGTAGAAGAGGTAGTCAAAGTACCTGCTACCACAGAAGTTATGATTAACAAACTATGGTTGCAAACACACATATAAACTTAATCCCATTTGAGAACTTTTTCCCTTCAGTATTTGCATCGAAAACTTAAAAATGTCATTTACAAAGGGAACAAAACATCGCTTGACCATACCAAAGATTGTCATTTACAAAAGGAACAAAACATCGCTTGACCATACCAAAGATTGCTTGCACCTTAAACGAGTAAGAAATAATATGACATGATGGGTGAATTCAACATTAAAACCTTATGGTAATCTTTCTTTATTGAATCAACATATTGAAAGATTTAGGGATAATCTTTTAACATATAGACTTATTGAAACAACTAATTAATGTAAGTATTAAAAAATCAAGAAGAACAAAAATGCACAAAATTTATACTGGTTTACTCATTTTCAAGAACTACATGTAGTTGCTTAACAATACCAGTTTAGCACACACTTATTAACAAAAGAAAAAATTAGAAAAGATAACCACTTTCTTGCAAGAAATGACTCAATAAAACTGTAAAACTTTATTACAAAAACTACACTAAACTCCCTATACATAAATATTAAAGGATATGGATACACAACCAGAAGGAAGCTAATATAAATTGTGCCCCTTTTAATTCTTAGTTGTTTCTCTTTGTACAAGTGTATAACCTTTATTTTGTATTTTTTGATTGCAGTCTTTATTGATTGACTCTTGTTTTCCATTATCTCTCTTTAGCTAGACTGATAATGGGTATACTGCTTGTATATATTTAGACCATCTTCTTTGATTTCAATAGAAAATTAGAAGAGATATTCCTTCTCATATCCTTTGTCTTCCTTTTTCTCTTTTGTTCATCTATATTTTTTTTTTATAATATGGTATCAGAGTTGTGATCAGAGCTCTGGTTGCTACACTTACCCATGGGTGAAGTTGTTGATCCCTCACAAGATCTTTATTCGCCTCACCATGTTAGTTCATCATATAATCTTTCCTTTCTCATGGTCCTTATTATTCTTGTGGGACCAAACTATCATCACTGGTCTTATTTATTTCAAATGAGCCTCATTTCAAGAACAAGATAGGTTTCATTGATGAAACTGTATAAGCTCCCAATCATAGCAACTTCTATTTCCAGCATGGCAAAGACCCAATATGCTAGTTGTTTCCTGGATGCTCAAGGTTGTTTCTCAATCCATCGCATAGAGCATAATATATATGGAGAATGTCTTTGACATATGGAATTATTTAAAGGAAAGGTTCTCACAAGGAGACACTATTCATATTTCTGATCTTCAAAGATGATTTCTTCTTTCAAATAAGGTGAGTTGATTGTTACAAACTATTTCACTCACCTAAAAATTCTTTGGGATGAGCTTGATCTTTTTCGCCCGCTACCTGTTTGTTCATGTGCCTTCCAAATTTGTTTTAATCTTGAGCAATATCAAACATTGTTAACTCTTTTACAACAGTCCAAATTCAGTGACAATGTTTCTAATCAAGTCTATGTTATTCCTTCCAACATGACAACACACATTGGTAATAAATTTATTTTTCCCTTCAATTTTTGGATTCTTAATAGTGGTGCTACTAACCACATTTGTTCATCCTTAACTCATTTGACGTCATATAATCAAATTAATCCTATTTGTGTCAAATTACCAAATGGAAATAAAGTCATTGCCAATTATTATGGAAATGTTTTTTATTTCAATCAAAATCATGTCATAGACAATGATCTATATATTTAATGTGTCACTTTTAATCTTCTTTCAGTAGCAAAATTGATTGATAATTTATGTTGTGTTCTTACCTTTGAATCTAATGGTTGTCACATTCAAGACATGAACTACTTGAAGATGATTGGTTCAACTGAGCTACAATAGAATTTATATACTCAGGATCCCATCCTATCAGAAACTTCAAATCAAACCCACCAAATTTACAGATACCATTACTACTGTTATTGTCAGTGCTAGTGATTTAGAAACCCTTTGGCATTTTCTGTTAGGGCATGCTTCAAACCAATGTATTTATGCTATCAATAATAAATTTTATTTTGTTAAATACTAACAAATCTTTTCTTTGTGATGTTTGTCATTTGGCAAAGCAAAAATACTATCCCTTTCTATTAGTACATATAAATAAAAAAATGATTTGATTCATGTAGATCTATGGCGGATCATACTCAATATCATCAATTCATGATCATAAATATTTCTTGACCATAGTTGATCAGTATTCAAGGTACACAGGGATTCTTCTTTTAAAACAAAAATTTAAGTTTTCAAGATTTTGGAAAATTTTGTTGTTTTTGTTCAAACATAATTTGACATAGCTATAAAAATAATAAGAAGTGATAATGTGACTGGAATTTTCATGCCTAATTTCTCTGTCAACAAAGGAATAGTCCATCAAACATCATGTGTCAATATTCCACAACAAAATAATATAGTTGAAAGGAAACGTGGTCATTTATTAAATGTAGCAAGAGCTCTCATGATACAATCTCATTTACCAAAACTTTATTGGTCATATTCTATGATACATGTTCTGTATATTATAAACATGCTTCCGACACCTGTTCTAAAGTATTTTTCTCCTCATAAAATGCTTTACAAAACTGCAATAGGCTTTAATGGATTAAAGGTGTTTGGATCTTTATGCTATGCTAACACTTTGTCAACAAATAGAAGAAAATTTGATCCAAAGGCATCAAAATCTGTTTTTATTGGTTTTAAAAGGGAGACAAAATGATATGTTTTGTTGAATATTCAATCAAGAAAAAACTTTGTGTCTAGGGATGTTGTCTTCTATGAACATGTTTTTCCATATCAAAGGGTTCAAGATACTAGCAATGAAACTAGCAGTCCTAACATTCATGATCAAAGTTTTTATTATTGAAGATCAACCTATTTTGGGCCAGCCATTAGAAGTCATTCTTAGACCCTATGATAATGCTGAAAATAATAATAATAATAATTGAGAATCAAACATTAAGGTTCTAGAAGAAGTTTGTTCCCGAATAGAGCTAAACCTCAATGAAGTTCATGTCATAGAACAAAAATTCTAAATCAGATTAGTCAGTTCAAATGAGTACAAGAATAGAAAGACCACCTGAGTATCCAAAGGATTATCATTGTAATCTTAATGTTTCCAATACATCTTCAAGAGTTAAATATCATTTAAATTTTGTTTTGTCTTATCAAAATTTATCACCTTCTTACACATCTTTTGTATGTCTCTTTCTTCACATGTTGAGCCAAACACTTATTCTAAAACTATACAACGTGAGATAGATTCTTTGGAGTCAACTAAAACTTGGGAGATTTCTCTTTTGCCTAAGGACAAAGTTGCCATAGGTTGCAAATGGGTATTCAAAATAAAATATAAGGCTAATGGGACAATTGATAGGTATAAAACAAGGTTAGTGGAAAAGGGATACACAAAAACAAAAGGCATTGACTACTTTGATACGTTCTCTCCAACAACAAAGATAACCACCATAAGGTTGCTTCTTTCTCTAGCTTTTATATATAATTGGAAATTGAAACAGTTAAATATAAACAATGTCTTTTTACATTAAGAGTCGAAAGAAGATGTATACATGGTTTCTCCTCCTAGATTGACTTCTTTTCAACCAGGACAAGTTTATAAATTAAAAAAGGCTTCGTATGACCTTAAGCAAGCCAAACTTTTTGCTCTCTACGGGATATGCTCAATTTATGAATGATCATTCCTTATTCATTAATTCTTTTAAAGAATCTTTTACAACATTATTGGTGTATGTGAAAATATTGGCATGAAATGACAAAGAGAAGATTGATCGAATCAAACAAATCTTTAATCAAACATTCAAGATTAAGGATCTTGGGGATTTAAGATATTTTCTTGGTATGAAAGTAACAAGAAATAAGAAAGGAAAAATGGTGAATCAAAAATACGCATTTGAATTGTTAACAGGTCTTTTAGCTTGCTAAATTCCACAAACTCCTATTGATAATCATGAAAAAATATCTTTTACTGGAAGTGTTCCTTTCAAGCCTATAGAAGACTGATTGATTGGAAAGCTTATGTATATCTGTACCGTCCCGTATCCGGGCGTTGACTAAGTCAAGGTCAAAGTCAACTGCTGGAGAGACAAAGTCAACACAAGGCGTCGCCTGGGTGGAGAGACGCCAAGAGGAAGCGTCGCCAAGGCAA
>Ga0123342_1004427_pt1 | contig 21455 bp, 14 predicted proteins | sample Turbeawhitnodule_FD_89960 | JGI IMG/M metagenome (GOLD analysis project Ga0123342, IMG submission 89960) | Root nodule microbial communities of legume samples collected from Mexico - Turtle bean Mexico white nodule | ecosystem: Host-associated > Plants > Roots > Nodule | place: Mexico: Nepantla...
ATAAACTAATTTTAAAATATTATTATTTTAATATTATATTTTTAATTATTATAAATATAAAATATATTTATTTTATTATTATATTATTATAATTAATTATATTATAAAATTTATGTACATAATCGATCATCTATATTATAATATTATATTATAAAATTTATAAAATTTATATAATCTTTATTATAAATATGTATAATACCTTTATTTTTATCATAAATATATTTAATATTTTTATTTTATAATATAATTAATGTGTTTTGAATTTTTTTTTTCAAACTATTTATATTATTTTTTTATCATATATAATTGTTAATCAAATATCAAACATCCTCGAAAAGTAAAGGTAACCTAAGTTAAAAATGTAAATTTACAAGAAAACCATCACCCCATCGTCCTCGTTTTTGTCGGTAACATTTAAAAACAAACACAACATTAAAGTTTACCTATCTTGAGTAAAAAAGACAAATTGTTATATGAAGAATTTTAACTAAATACTAATTTCATAAAATTCTTATTAATTTCTACAGTGCTTTAGTTTATGTTTTAAAAATGGTATATGCTTTTTTGTATTTGAGCAAATATTTTATTTAAATGAGTTGATCTAATGAGTATTTATCATATTTATTTTTTATTTTTTTTTATTTTTAAATTTAATTTAATATAAATTATAGTTACATTGAATTTCTTTATAATATTTTCATTATGTGTAATTTTCACATATCATCATATAATGAAATATTTATTACTTTAATTTGCAATGTTGATTTTTTTTATTTAAATTATATAAAATACTAAAAAATAATATATAAAACATGATGCAGTAATTAATTTTTTATGAAAAAATTAAAATAATAATAAGTAAAAAAATATTAAAATATAAAAGAAAGTGTGAAAAAAAAATTAAAATATTCTAAAAATTAGAAATTAACTCAACTAGCTTACTTATATGTTTTTTTTATGGATGAAAATAATTTGTATAAAAATATATGTACTTACAAGCATCCTACAAGTTAATAAACTAGTCAAATAAATTACTGGTTAACTTATCGACCTTGACAAATATGTTATAGATTTAAAGATAATAAAAAAGAAAAAACTATATATATATAATTTAAAGTTCATATTATGTGCTTTTAAGATTTTATTATTCTTAAATAGAAAAAATTATCTGGTTTTTTGTTATTACTAGTTTATTGTACTAATTCAATTGATCTAATATAATAAAATAATATATAAATAAAAATTTAAAGTAAAAATTATTAAGATATTTTACATTTTAATGAAGTTTATCTATTAAAATTAACTTTGAAAAATAAATAATTTAATTGTTTTCTGTGAGTTGGCCTGCCTGGTGGACCAACACAATCTAAACCATTGGTGTATTAAGGATGGACTCTTTCGTTTTGTCCTAATAATTAGTTCTTCCAATAACCATTTTAATATAAGTTATATGTTAATCTAATTATTCAAAAGGTTTAATATTATTTAACTTAACTGTTATGCGAATCAAATTTTATGTATACAGGACATTTATAGTAATATGGCTGATATTTATTGACTTTTTAAAAGTATAAATAAGATTAAATTTAATTCATTGAATAAAATATGAATGGATTTTAAAATTTTATAAAAATAATTATAGACTTGTTTTACTTAATAATATTTTATTCAACGATTGAACTAATAATTTTTATCATAAAATATAATTAAAATTTAACTTTAATTTAATCTTGAGAATAAGTTGATAAAGACATATATATTATAATTAATATGAACCGTGTTACTTGCTTGTTTGTTTTTTTCTCGTGTTACTTGCTTGTTTGTTTTTCTCTGATATAAGGATAAGTTTTTGGAGCAATTTGATGTTTTGTTGTGCGCTTTTGCTATCAACAACACCCCAAAACCTTCACTCAGTGAATTGATATCTTGTCTTTTTCACACCATCAATTTTCCATGCTAATGCAACCTATTTTCCAAACTTTTAAAGGGCAAACACTGAACTGCACTATGCCACTGAGCATGCCTCACAAATTTGTGGGTCATCCTCCACTATTTGGATTCACCTCAATTTGTTTGCATTTGCTTACACTATGTATTTTTGTCTTGGGATTTTTAAAAAAGTTTGGATGAGTGAGGTGTTTGAAGTTTTGCGTCACTAAAACAAGTTTCTACACTCACCACCAAGATTTTTTTATTTCAATAATAACTAAACTCAAATTCACATCTTAATGGAAGGGAAGTTCAATCTTTATTGGTTAATTTTTATTGTGGGTTGTAGTCTGTCTTCTTAGTGCTATTGAAACACCAATTATTAACCTTATCTCCCATTATGTGTTGGACCAATATTCAAATTCACCGTCAAGGTATTTGAATAAGTTTTAAGCTGAAAAATGAATACGTCAAACTCTTTATAATTAATTCATGTCACTTTGACAATATTATCTTAAAGTGTCAAAAAAGTTATATCACGTTAAGACAATATCCATAATTTTTTGAAAAACAATCTTATTTTAGTAAAAATAGAAAGAAATTACCTCACTTTAGTAAAAAACCTCAATCCTCTTTACATTTTAAGCTTGATCACCATTTGTAGTAACTCAATACAAGATTAACAATTTTACTACAAATATATAATATATGTTAAGCAATTTCCAGAGATAAACAAGCTGGACTCAGGTCCAGAACTTACTATTTTTCCACATAAGTTCATCACCGCATCCACAAAAGTCAAGAAAATGTTAATATGAATGTAGTAAAAATGGATGTGAAATATTTACAATTGTTACAAGGATCAACAATACACGTAAGTTATAAAAGCATGCTGTTCATCCCCTTTTTATGCCATTATGCATTACTTCTAATCTGACAAGTTCTTGAGCTGTTTGTCCTTTTAATAACAAAGTAGTAAGTAATCTTCATTTTTATTTTTAAACTTATCAGTTGGTTGAGAACTGGCGTTGTCAAATTCAGCAAAATTTGGGCATTAATTCAATCAGCTGCCACAGAGTTCCTCATAATAACCGTGTCTTGGTTTAAGCATTGTGAGAAATATATCTATATATACAACTTGCTTTTATAGATTAATGGTTTTGAGTGAGTACATCAACTACTAATTCAAATATCCTTCCATCACAATACTTCCATTAACACAAATAATCATCGGTTTTGGTCTTCATAAAGAGAAAACCAATCATCTGTTACATATTAATAAGAGAATTTAACAATATTTATTAGTGTAAAAGTATTCTTATGATGAGCTCCTTCATAACGATAGCTAGTGATTCATTTCATTATAGTTATGTGATTGAAAGGTCATTATGAATGTCCACTTTTTTGTTGTGCTTGTACCTGGAAATATAACGAAAACAGAGAGACCAAACATTTTAAGTTTGTTATTAAGGGTAATTAAGACTGAGAGCCATTAAGATTGGAGCCAAAAAAGTTAAGGTTGGAGCCAAGAGCAGATAGTACTTGAAATTTATTAAATGAAGACTGATCGTGTTTGGCTATATATAATGCTATGTACATATAAGAAGGATTCATAATTAGCAGATAGAAAATAATATACATGTCAGAAGATTTTTGTGAAGATTGCTTCCTAACAACTGTTTTATGAAGATAGCTGGCTGCAATTGAAGTTATTAATGAAACATCGCCATTAAAACCTCTTATAATATTGGTTGCACCAAACATGTTAATATAGCCAAGATAATGAACCTAAACAGTACAGTTGTTGATGGATATCAATTGAAAATGCAGTGGATAGTTGAAGAACATTATGAATGAGTTGAACACTTTATATTGATAGCAACTAGCAGAAGCTAGTAAACCTGAAACATCAATATATACCTTGAACACTTATGTTTCTTATATGTTCAATTTAGATACGACATAACAGACCTTTAAAGAGAGATCTAAATTAATGACTCATTCTTTCATCTTCTGATTAAACTTTGGTTAGGATGCTGCAGGGTGAAATATTATCAGGGCCAAGAAGAGGTCACCATTTTGATCCATCGATTGCTCCACTTTACTTTGTTCTGCTAAATCAAGTGATGATTAGCTGAAAAAATTGCTGTCTTTCTTGGTTACTTCATTATCTTGCATTTTTGACAACTTTAACTTATTCACTAAGTAAATTTAGCACTTACTGTCTTGTACTTGCATCCTTTACCATAACAAGTTTGTCTTCTTTTTTAGTTCTTCATCCAGATCAAGTTTCTATGTCGGTTTTGCATATGATTGCCTGAGGAACCAAGTCAACAAAAGATATATAACAAGTGAAATGAGGTGCTGTTTAGTATAATATATTCAATCAAGAAACCTATATACTATGTGATGTAGGTAGAGTAAAGTTGTGTAGCTTTAAATTAAAAGGCAATAATTAAGAAAGCATTTATAAGAGTAACATGCCTTGCTTGTTGTTGCATACAAAACCAGGTTTTTCTCCAGTTGTGAACGTTGAAACTAATTTGTTTTTACAAGGGCTGTGAAGCTGGTCCATGATGATGATGATCCTAAACCATCATGCTTTTTTGTTTCCTTTCTGATTCCAAAGAACACACCACTATGATTTAGCGGGTCACCAAAAATTTGCTCCACTCTGGCTACAAATAAAAAGTTTAGTTTATTCATTAATGGCAACAGAGTATCACCATGTTTCTAAACTAATCCATGACCATGCATGTGGTATACTGCTTCACAGAGAAGATATAATGCTGACCTTTAACTCCAGTAATTAAAAGAGAAACAATGACATGTTAGAGTTGAAGTTTCTTATTCAAAGTGCTCTTTAATAGGCTGAGGAAATTTACTATATAAAGCATTTTTTTTATCACACTTTCTAAGTTGAAAAACTATACTTTTTGAGACTCTAAAGTTGTATAAAAAATTATTAAAATAATAGCAGTGTTGATTGTTAAGTGGATTTAGAGAAAAAGCTGGATCTGAAATATGAAGATCCTTTTAAATTTTATGGAAAATAATAAATATCTACTGAGATTCATCGGATAAAAAAATGAAAATTATAACTTTTGTGTGAATTTAAATGGGTCTGAATCAATATTAAAAATGTATGTTAAAAGAATATATTACTAACATTTTTTTTCCTAGCATATAAAATGTCTTGCTTGTGTAAATGAAAAGAAGACAAGAAAAAAGTACATAAACTATAAACAGACAGAGTAAACAGTGGAGGTGATGATGTTAGATTGAGCCAGAATTATATAGCTTCCGTAAGCAAATGCGTTGCATGTGGATGAAATTCTATAATATAACCACTTTTTGTTGTTGTGTCTAATTACAATGACGCAGTTGTACCTTAAAAGCTACAACTCTATGAGTAGAACAGCTTCTTTTCTTTTCTCATAAATTATATTAACTGAATACTCATCCTTTTCTTTTTATCTATAAGGATTCAGCATGTTAGGTATTACAGAGAAGGTAACATCACAGATTATCTAATTATACTTGAACCTTATGCAAAAACTAGTGGCCATATTCATAATAAAAATAAAATGAATTGAAAGATGCATCTACTAAGATAAAGACACATGTTGCCATCTTGCTTGCGACAAATCTACAGCACATAGTGATGAGTGTTTAACTGATGGGTCTTGAAATCAGAAAGAAATTGAGACGCCTTTGGGTGACCCTATAAGTTTGGTTGATAAGGACTGTCAAACGCAAAAGATGGGCCAATATGTGGAAATTTATGAAAGCTTCCCCACCTGTAGTCTTGTGAAGGTGCATGAGAGCAACCCATTGCAACAAATTATGATGGAAATTTTGACAAAGAAAAAGGATTATCATGGAAACAAATGGGTATGCCGATAGTGAGAAAAGTTCAGTTTTATGTATATTTACTTTTCTTATAAAATAAATAAAGTTTAGGCCGAACTCTATGTATTATTTTTGTGTACAAAAAACCCTTTATGCTTATCTTCTTCACACCTAAACTTTGGCATATTATGTGAACATAACTTTGTTGATTCTGTGAATTAATTTACAATTTGCATTTAACTAAACAACAGCTCTCAAATTCAGCATGAAATAAGAGGGTTTTGTTTTTTGAAAGAAAAGAAGCTGAACAGTATCAAAGTGAAGAAGATGTTGATGTGGTGACCAAAGTTTGAAAGATTAAACTAGAGAAGGAAGTGGAAAAATAATTATGGGGCCAGATGTGAGCATTGAAAAGGAGGGAGACATGGTGGTTCATGTGATGTGAGATGAGAACAACCTCATGATTATTGAATTGGATGCTAGAATATATGTATAAGAGATTAACTCACTTTAATCTTGTAGTCTGTGTAAGAGCTTTTGATTATATGGAAGGAACTTTCAACAACAGAATGAAAGTTTACTCATATTGTAATGGATAAATTAATTTTGTGGAATTACTTTATGATGTGAAAGTAACCCCATGAAACTTATGAACGATGAATGGTTGTTGAATAATGCTTTGGTTTATTGACTGGTTGATTTGGGGTCTGAGTTTTGTTGGTTTGTCTTTGTAATTTTCTTGTATTCCTATTTGATTCCTAATCATGTTGTCTGCAACATGCTTGTTGCCTCCTCGGATTATATGTTTTGAAACCATGGATTTGAGATTGAATTATTGCATAGATTTTTGAATAGGTATATTGTAGTAGCCCGATCTAACTATCTATCTAAGCAAAAAAAGGTTGTTGACAAATGAGTCATATTATTGCTATATTTGACACGTGATGATTGTGAAGTGACACTATGCTTTATGTTCTTTCTGGAATTTGGAGTTAGTATTAGCCACTGTTCACTGTTACTGACTTCAATGCTAAGCAAGTGATTGTTTACAAACTAAGGGAGTTAGAACCAACAACAGAGAAATACTTGACTTTAACTTCCTACACTACTTTATAAAATTTTTATACACTTTTTATTATTATTTTGAAATCTAAATTTCATAGAGTGTACAAACAATGCCTCAGAAAAACTTGTAGTTGGTTTTCATTGAAAATCTGTGAAATTGAAGCAAACTCAATTACTCAAATTATGAAAAACAGTGTTTACAAAAAATATGAGACCATCAAATTGCAAATATCTCTTGGTATCGGTCTAAATCGTGATTGTGATGTTAAAACTTCTAATTAAAAACTTGATTCCTCTCCCTAATATTTTTCCCTTTTGGAACCTAAATGATTGCACCTCTAATGTAACTATAAATAGATAGCGTGTTCGAATTTGTGTTTTTTGTTGAAATTTTCGCATCAAATTCAATGCAGAAACAATTTTGATACAAAGGACATCAACACAAACGTAGATTAAAATACAGATCGCTAAATAGACCCATTTTCTGCATATACTTATTTTTCTTTGATTTTTTTCTTCACTGGTATTTTTTTTTTTTCTCTTTCGATTTTCTTCCTTCCTAAATAGATTAAAAATTAATATCAAAATGAGAAATATTTTTTGAAAAAAAGGCTTTAACATATTAAAAAGACGAAGTATATTTATTAGAAATTTCCCGTATTTTAACTTCTTACGAACTTAATTGATATTTGTTACCTTGTCTCTTTCATAAACAGTTTGTTCCCTACTTCTCTTAACACATAGTTCTTTCTCTTAACACACAGTTCTATAATTAGAGTGAAAATAGTTTCACTGACAAAAAATTTCGAAACTAAGAGTTTGATTTCTTTTTACACAAGTGTAAAATGATATCCCTAGTAACTCTTTATTAAAAAACTATGAATCTAATCAATAAATTGTGTGATATTCGTAATTATATATATAAACTTTAAATTATTTAAATGTTTTAGATAAGTGATTTAACTGCAAATATTTACATATATTTTAACTGTAAATTATTTAAATATTTCTATCATATATTTAACTTAGATACTTGATGAAAACTATTGACAGGGACATTTTTGTTAATATAAACAATACCAACTCCCGATATATTTAAACAGTGATGAGAAAATGCAAATAGCAAGGAACTATTTAATGCAACTATAAGCTCCATATTCAAGGTGGCCCAAGCCCAAATCATTTAATCAATGGCTTTTGTTTCCTGCGGCCCCACAATTCTCACCCAATTTAATCATCACTCAATTAAAACATAGATAAAAGAAATACCAATTTAAACATTAGAATAAATATTGTATGCACTAACAGAAGGGGATATCCTTTAGCTCTAAAAAGAACAAGACATTTATAGCCACACCTATCTTCATTTTTAATCATTTAACAACGTAATTTTTCCAGAGAGTGCATAAAAATTAAACTCTAAACATTCTGACCCTAAAAGGTATACTCTATATTTTAAAACAAAAATGCATTTCATACAATTTTCGATAATTTTAAAGATAAAAAAATCCCCTTTTAGAAGTTTGTTTCGAAATATTATTCAACTTTTTTGTGAAGTTTTTACTTACACTACAAGAAAATTATTAAATAAAAATTAATTTTAAAGATTAAAATAATTAGTTACTATTCACTAGTACAAAATATAAAAACAACGACCCATTATTTAATGTATTTTTACAAACGCTGTCTTTCAAAATACGATGACCTTTTTTAAATTAACTTCATTTAAGAATGCACCTATTTGTAATAGCCGCATTCTTAAATCAAAACACTTTATTTAAGAATGCGGCTTTACCTAATAATTGCATTCTTAAAATATTTTTTACCCTGACTCTGAAGCGCGCCACACCTACGCTTTTATACTTGCTTTCTTCTTGGCGTTTCATTTTCTCTCTATTTTTGCTCGTGCTTCCTCTCGTCCTCTGCGAGCGTTCATTTTCTTCTTCGTGCCATTGTAAGTTTCGTTTCGAGCTTTCTTTCTTCTTCACCATTGGTTTATATATATATATATATATATATATATTATTTTTTTTCATTTTTCTTATTTGTTTGTTTTCTTGCATTGGCGAAGATCACCACTGTTTCATTGCCTACTGTTTGGATTTTTCTTGTATCGTATTTGCTCTATTGCTGTTGCCGTATTCGCTGCCACCTCTGTTGTTGCCGCCGTTGCTGCCTTTCACGCACAAGGTTGGTAGTGTTTAAAATATTTTAACTTTTTTTAACGTTTAGGTTTAGGATTTAGGGTTTAAGGTTTTAATTTTTTTTTAAATAAGAATGCGGCTATTTACCATAACCGCATTTATAAATTGCATTTAAGAATGCGGCTAAAATAGCGTCTTCTTATCTGTTTGATTTAAGACTACATGTACATCTAATATGGCTAGAAAGCCGTTGTTTTAAATTAAAAATAGCCGCCATCTTTTAACCTTTCTACACCAGTGATTTGATTAAATTAGAGACCATTTTATAAACTAAAAAAACTATTGGTATCTAAAGTAGTTTCTATTATTAATAAAAATTTATAAAATGGTTTCTAAATTGGTATCTAACCATTAACTACCAAGATTTTAGTTACTTACTACTTGATATTATAAATTAGTCTCTATTTGTCTTTTAGAGACCAATTTAAAATTTAAAATATTAGTTGCTAAAACTTAGATAGCTAATTTAGATACAAATTTAGAAATCATTTTTAAATTTTTATTAATAACAGAAACTACTTTAGATATGAATAATTTTTTACTCTCAAAATTAGTATCCAATTTAGTTAATATAGTGACTAATTATTTTTGGTCTCTAAATTTAGTTACTATTTAATGATTTTCTTGCAGTGTTAGTATAGGTATGCATGGGTGCATGGGTTCTCTTTTGCGTATCATGCATATAATGTAGTGTTCTATCAAGTGTAGTTACTATGTTTTTACATTTCTTCTCTCTAATACTGATACACATACATTCCTTTTCTCTCTTTTTATTTCTTTTTCTTTCTCTATCCTTGCGTAGTATCATGAGCCAAATATCTTCCATCGCTTCTTCTTCCTCAGCTACCCTAAACACAAAATCTTTTTTCCTCTACCCTAGCTTATTTTGTTCCTCCTATATTAAACACTCCAATCAATCTTATTTTTGATGGTAAAAATTTTCTTCTCTAACAACAAGTTCTTACACGTGTTTGAGGTCTTAATTTCACACAATTCTTGGAAGATTTGGTTATTTCTCTCAAATTTAAAACCTTAGAAGATGAGATCAACAACACTATCAACACATGTAATTCCTCAACCATGAACAACAATATCAACTACTCGTTGCTTGGCTGCTTGCTTCAATGACCACACTAATTCTTACAAAAATGGTAGGTCTTTATTCTTCTTTCCAAATTTGGCACAAGCTTCACATATACTTTGCTTCTCAGAAACGAGCCAAAATCAATAAGCTCAAGGGAAAATCACCAGGGTAGTTGTGCTAATGTGACAAGTACAAGAGTAGTGGAGAAGCTTGGATTACCCACTATCTCTCATACAAAGCCTTATAAACTTCAGTGGCTCAATGCCGAAGGCGAAATCATGGTTAATAAACAAGTCCTCATAACTTTTTCTATAGGAAAGTATCAAGATGAGGTTTTCTGTGATGTTGTGCCAATGGAAACAACACATATTCTATTGGGAAGGCCTTGGCAATATGATAGACAAGTTTTACACAATGGACATACCAATAAAATGTCTTTCAACTTCCAAGGGCATAAGGTTATCTTAAAACCCCTCTCTCCCAAAGAAGTTCACGAGGACCAAATAAAAATGAAAAACAAAAGAGAAAATGAAAAAGATAAAGAAAGAAAAGATAAACTGGGTCACAATATCTCACCTTACTCTACATACCCCACCTCGCAATATTTTATATGTGAACAAATTGACTATGTTATTTGCAGGAGTTCTAAATTCGAGGTCGAATTCTCTCCAACTTGGGGGGCATGATACAATCCAAGTAGCTAAGAAGATGACCAAGGACTCAAGAGACAATTCACATTGTGAGTAATCATCTCAACAATCAAGTCAAGACCCCACTAAAAATCAGATGGACCTCACTAAAAGAAGAATTTGACATAGACCAAAACATCAACTGTTTTTTCTTCTGGTCTTCTTAAATGAAAAATTTTTTGTAAATAATTTGGGCTCACTTTTAGGTCTAAATAGAAAAATAGGCTAGAGTAGGTTCACATAGCATAAAAGGGAGTGTACTTAGCGAAATGGGCTTGTACCAAGCCCACTTTTTCAAGACAAGGCACCTTGAATTAGGGTATTTAACCTACCTTCTACAGCTATGCCTAAAGATGTGGTTTTGACCATGGTCAACACCCTAGGAAGCCCCTCTCCCTTGCCATTTCTACCCTTCACCCATCTTGCCCACCAAGAAACCCCTTCCTATAAATAGGATCTCTTGCCTCATGTATTTTCACATTGAAATTTGAAGTAAAGAAACTTTGTTTGAGTGAATTTGTGAGTCTGAGTACTTTGAGTTATTTAGGTCTTATCTTGGGTGGGTAATATCCCAAGTGGTGGCTCTAAGTCTTATCTTAGGTGGGTAATATCTCAAATGGCAGCTACCACTCATCTTCTTTATTTTCGGTCAATATATTGTCATCTTCATCTTTGTTCATGTTAGCTTCTGCACCTTCATCATCACAATCACTATATATCTGTGTTTTCTCTTTACCCTTCTAATGTGAACCTTCACACTTACTTAACCACTTGGTTAAGTTCGTGTCCAGTGGGAATCTTCTTCGGGTTCTCACCTTAAATTGCTAAACTCAAAATCATAAACAAGAGCAACCTATTAAAATGTGCAATCCTAAAATCAACTCACATCAGTCTTTCTCTACTCATTTATTAGTCTTTGCTTTATTTGTTCCTTGTTCTTAATTTTGCACCATTGCATCATCCACACCATATAATTGTGTTTTTCTCTTTGCCCTCTAGAAGTGAACCTTCATATTTAGTTAATCACTTGGATAAGTTTGTGTCAAGTGGGAATCTTCTTTGAGTTTCCCACCATATTTTGTTAATCCCAAAGAGCTAATCAAAAGTGAAACCTCTAAAAGTGTGCTAATCTAAAATCAACTCACATCAATAGATAAATTTGTTTTCCTTATTTTTCTAGGGTGTTAGTGATGCATGACTGGGTTTCGGATTTCTCTGTTCCAATGGGATTAGTATACGAGGGATCTAAGAATCCTTAGACATCTTCATTCCCATCATTGATAGAAACTCCATGCAAATACCTACAAGTTATTAATTAAATCATAATCAATAATAATTTAAAATAAAGTAAATTGAAATATAGGTAAAAATACCTACATCATAAAAAATTGAATTATATTTATATTGACTTCCTGATCCCAGCTACAAATTCTAACAAATCTGACATGTATATGTACAATGGCATGTCAATGTTTATTTCAGAAAACGTATCATCCCACGAAATGTCCATAGGGTCTTGACCAATCTCTGTAGCAGTTGTAGCTAAGGAAGCTATAGGATCGTCAATCAGAACCTCATGCTTCTTTTTCGTACTTGGTTTCCGACGAGGTTTTTACAAAATAAAGAACATTTGTATTAAATTAGATGTAATATATAAATATAAATTAATATAATGAAATGAAATCATTACTAGAGGTTCTGGTATAATTCGAATTAGGTGTTTGGGCCAGGCTACAAATGTCTGAAATGCATCGACCATAGTTGTTACCTCATCTGAAGGTAGTGGAACACGAGCATCAGCTACTCGTACTCTTTCCACCATTACATTCACCTCATCAAGGGAGAGAGGAACGTTATGTAAGGTGGTGGCCTCTTCATAGACTTTTCCAATGGCCAGCACCTGAGGAAAGATGCCGCCCTCTACCAGTAGCTCACATTGGCTCATCTGGCCAATGATATCCTCCCCTGATGTTGTAGGAGTTGCACAACTCCCCTTTGTGCTCTTGGGAGCGGGACTAACATGCAGCTCCAGCGGCTGAGCATAAACTTGTTGTGATAGAAACTCCTGTTGCAACTTTAGCCGCATCTGTTCAGTCTCCTTTCTCATCTCCTCCATTAATTCTTGACGTATCTTACTCGTCAGTTTTTCTTTGGTCTCTGAGGCGGGGTAGGAGGATGAGTTTTGTGGTGCAGCTCCCAAATTATGTTTAATTACAACCCCTTTTCCAGCTGAATGAACACGACTACAATGCTCAGGTCGTCTAATTGCTTCAATCAGGATATCGCGAAGACCTTCAGGTGCAAAATTACCTTAGGAGATTTGCTCAACCAAGGAACCTGCAAGAGACCAAAATCATATAAGTTACAATTAACGCGTTAAAATAATTAATGCTTTAAAATAAATGAAAAATAAGATAAAAATAACTTACAATATTTTTAAACCACCTGTGATTGCTCAAAACTAAATGCACTCGACTTTTTAATTCAGGCTATCTTCCACTTTGAGTGGTGGTGATGGAGGAGAAGTGAACCCTGTATCAATCTCATACCTAGTCCCCTATCTGGATTGCTCATTTTCTCTCTTCAGTGATTGCTCAAACTTTCAATACCTCGAACGAGACAGTATGTGCGGGGTAACATTCTTTAATGTTGTGACTTGAGCTTTCTTCCGACGATCCTGTAATAAATGAAATACATAAAGTGAATTAAATAATATTAAGTTATTAATGTTATATAAATAAAATAGTGAAGTAACTAGACTTGTCATCCACGCTTCAAATTCACGGCTTTGAACAAAAAGACACTATGTCTCTTCATCAATATTAGCGTACTTTAAACAAGGATTTTGACCTTTATACTTGCCAAAAACATAGTTCGTTGTTAGTGTTGACTTAAACTGATGGAATTTAATTCCGATATTGGATATGATCTCTGATCGAAGTGATTCCACATTACGGATTTCAAAATTTGTCTGCAAAATAATATCATCAAATTAAAGTTGATCTATTAATATTAAAAAAGCATTATATGATAATGATAATAATGTAAAGCTTACTAGAAAATCCTCCTAGTGCATGTTCTGATCAACCTATAACACATCATCCCGTGAATTAATCAAAATGGAGAGAATCTCATGAGAAACAACTCCAAGATAGCTGCTAAAAGTCTCAACATTAGGACCAGAAGCCACTCCAGTGTTGACGTCAATGTTAACAGGTGTCTTCTCACCAGCAACACGTCTCAATGAAAGACGCTTCAATCTAGTAGGTCCTCTGCTGGCTCGTCCAAAAGAGGGTCTGACCGTCTGCCATATATGTGTTAAAAAATTAGGTAACAAACATTAGTTAAATTGCATTGAAAAAAAGTCATATAAAACAAATACACAAAATTATAAATTCGTATTATAAAAAATATTTCTAAATTTATTACCATAGTGGGTTGAATGTTTATATGTAAATTCCTTCACTGTGGTCTTTATGAGTTGCATGTACATTGTCAACTACATTGTCAAATTTATTCAATATCATCAATGTCATCCCCTTGTTTTCCTCGTGTAAAACGACATAACAATGTTCTGACGTAGGATCTTTGACATAGAAAACCTGAGATGCATGTTAAAATATTTGAAATGGCTCATCTCGATACCCTATCTTTCGAAAGTCCACTAGTGTGAATCCTGATTCTTGAATTTTAACCCCACTTTTATTGTCAACCCATTTACACTTGAAAATTGGAACGAAAAATTTAGTATAGTCAACTTCCCATATCTCTTCTATTAACCCATAGTATACCATTGATCAAAGTGGAAACTGCATTAACTCGGCTTCAAGAGTAACACCAAAATTTTGAACTATACTTTTTTTCATCTATAGACCTCGTGTAAAATATACAATTTTTCATTTTGTAACCTGTACAAGAAATGACATCAAATTTCAATCCAACAGCCAACCAGGTCAATGTGTCTGATGCTGCTGAATCCTTTATCACCTTATCTTTAAACTAAGGCATGAAAGTTCTATTATTCTTCATCAAGACCCATTTCTCCAGTTGTTTTGGGTTATTTGCCTTCACATGGCTTTATGAGCATCTATGTAAGGTATAACTTCATATGTGTCATTCAATATATAGAAATGTGCTTGCAAGATTTCTGATAGAGATTTGCTTACCATATGTAGAACGCCTGTGGTGTCATAAGTTAGCTGGAAGACCTATTGGATTTGCTTTTGACATGTACTCTGAACAAAATTTAATACTTTCTTCAGCTGTGTACCTTTAAATCATTGAAGCTTCTGAACGATAACGATTTTTGACATACCCTTTCAAATTTTTCATATACCGCTCAACATGATACATCCATCTTAAGTACACTGGTCCACCCAATATAACCTCTCTTACCAGGTACATAACTAGAGGAACCAAGATGTCAAAAAAAGATGGAGGAAAAAACATTTCCAATTCACACAAGATAACAACAATTTCATCTTCAAGTTCATCTAATTTTAATGGATAAATGACTTTAGAACAAATGGAAGAGAAGAATGAGCACAAATAGGTTATGGTATATCTAGCATTTTTTGGTACGACCCCACAAATAGCTACCGACAACAATTGTTGCATCAAGATGTGACAATCATGAGACTTCAACCCAATTGACTTCAAATCTTGTACTGAAACTAGGCTTTTCACATTTGAGGAATGTCCTTGTGGCCCTTTCACACCCTTTAGACATTGAAAAGAACTTATTTTTTCATCTTTTGACATGGTGTAACAGGCTGGGGGCAAATATGTACGCTTACCCATTTCTATCTTTGCCAACTACCTCGTATGTTCATCTCAATCAAATCTAAACGAGCATTTAGACTATCCTTCGTCTTCTCGTTAATGTTAAGAACTGTACCAATTAGGATATCACACACATTTTTCTCAACATGCATTATATCTATACAAAGTCTGACTTCTAACCTTGACCAGTATGGAGGATCAAAGAAGATTTTTATTTTCATATGCTTTTCACAGATGACTTATTTTTTAACTTATCTAAGGTTCGGTCTATGTTATTTACCTTTTCGTAAACCTTAAGACTAGTTAATAGAGTTGGTGGACTACTAGTGTCTTGATGTCCATTAAAGACTTTTTTAAACCTCTGGTAAGGATGATGACTTTTAAGAAACCTTCGATGCCAAAGATATACTGTCTTTCTTCCATGTTTCAATTGTTGAGAAGCGGTGTCTTCTTCGCATATTGGACATGCTTTATGACCCTTTACACTATACCATGATAAGTTACCATATGCTAGAAATTCATCGATTGGGAAAAATAACATGACATGCATCTTGAGAGTTTCATTAGCAAATCCGTCAAATACTTCAAAACCCTGATCCCACATTAGCTTCAAATCTTCAATTAGGGGACTTAGATAAATATCTATGCCATTTCGTGACTGTCTTGGATCGAATATCATCATAGACAACATAATGTATTTTCGCTTCATGCACAATCCATGAGGTAAGTTTTAAATAACTAGTAAAACCGGCCATGAACTATGATTCATACTCATATTACCAAACAGATTCATTCTGTTTGTAGCTAAACCAAGTCAGATATTTCTTGACTCTTTAACAAACTTTGGAAACCCGTCATCAAATTTCTTCCATTAAATAGAATCAACTGGATGTCGGTACATGTCATGACATTTCTTCTCATCTGCATGCCATATAAGATTCTTAGCATCATTTGGGTTTGTAAACAAAAGCTTCATCCTTGGAATGATGGAAAGATACCACATAACCTTTGATGATTTTCTACGGCAAGTACACCGCATTGTCAGAAGTAATAATTTGTCCCTAAGGACGGATATTGATCCCACAAGGAACAATTGAATTATCAAGTACAATATTCGCTAAATATAAAACAGAATAATAAAAAGTGTGTTGAAAGTGGTTGTGTTGACGATGATCAATAAGAAAACAAAAAAAGATTTGGTTGCTTCAAGTTGGAAAAATAGGCATTAGGTTTCATCTTTCCTCACTCTTATGTATTTTGATTAGCATGTTAACATTAAGTTCTTTATTTGAAATTGATGCCCGTACAAAATTTATTTATATTGATTGCATATACAATTATTAAGAATGTTTCCTAAATATCGATCTCTCGTATACTTATAAAAACAACTTAGAATCTCGCTCAAACGTTAATAACAATTAACATTTCAAGTCTATCTCTAACACTCAAATATGTTAAGTATTGTTGTTTAGCTCAGAACCCTAAAAACACCTCTAAGACAAATTTAAGATTCTCAAACATGTCACGACTATTTAGAAGCAAAACAACAATATCAATAATCAATCAAGAACAAAATATTATATCTTATTTAACTATCACCACAATATATAAGAGTTTGAACATATTACTACCAATCCCAAAAGGTAGAATTAGCCACACATACTTCTAGCACCTTCCATTCTCCCAATTGGTCACAAATCACTCAATGGTGTTTTCCTCTCAATCTGGCACACTAGGGAATAGCCTCTAGCCCCCTATTTAACCTAATTTACTAGGCTTAAGTGACTTCCTACGTCACACTGATGGGCTGGTTCATAAAACATAAAATTAGCCCAATTAATCTAACGCATTCTTGCTTGAATATCTCGCTTGAGCGAGAAAGGCTTCGATTTTTGAGAACGTTGCTGGACCTCGCTTGAGCAAGAACTCCGCAACTGAGTTGGACTTTTTCCCCTATTTTTTGCATTCTAGGCCTTCCAACTTTCTCTTTTTCGCTTATATCATTCTTCTTTAGTCCAAATCTCCATTCTTCCATAGAAACCTGCAATTAACACCAAATATGAGAATAAAATGCTCTTATTCAAATAAATATCATAAAAAATGTAAAAATGTATAAATTCATAAATTAGGGATAATTTTATATGAATTTTAGCAATTAATACTCATAAGTTCCTATATTTTAATATGAAATATTACTTAAATTGGGCTCTTATCAACCTTCATCGAGGGTCCATGCTTTTCTATCTCTTCAATAGTATCATCATCTTTTTGTTTCAACTTATAACGTGATAACCCACACGTCGGACAACTTTTCAACAATTCAAAATATTTCCTGTATAATATACAATCACTAGGACATGCATATATTTTTTTATACTCCATACCCATCAGACAAAGAATCTTTTTGGCCTCATAATTACGATTAGGTAGAGGATACAATTGAGTCTCTGCATCGCTTAACATACTTCCATATCCATGCGCTTTTGCAAAAGACTCAACTCCCACCTCACGAATCATGTCGTCCAATCGATCATCATGTACTTCACCATGTACTATATCATCCATGGTGAACCCCACATATTCTTCAATTACGAAAACAAGTGGTAAATTTAATAATTCACCATGCCATGTCCAAGTTGCATAAGATCGAAGAAACCCATCATATAGAAGGTGCTCCTTGATTTTCCTAACATCCAGTCTCCTTTAGTTGAAACAAAATTACTCATCACTTATGCGAACAAAATTAGTCCAATTTCGATCAATTATATTCTGTAATAGTCATTCAGATATTTACTAATGAGTGTGAAATCTTGCGTTTGTCAAGGGTCGAACACCCCATAGTCATTACCAACACATATCAATTGCCGAGGGTGAACACCCTTGGATCCAATACCAAAACGATAATTCTATGCTAACCCAACAACTAACATAATATAAATTAATAATAAATACAAATTATAATAAATACTAAATATACAAATTAAAAATTATTAAATGAGTTATAAATACAAAATAATATAAATATATCAACAATCTAATAATTTAATAATTCTATTCTAACCTAAACACTAACATAATATAAATTTAAATTTTAAAAAATATAAATTATAAAAATAAAAAATAAACAAATTAATAACACTAAAAAAATATTTAAAAAATTTAAGACACCACCAACACCACCAACCTTGTGCGTGAAGGTAACAATGGTGGTGAAGAGCGACGACAACGACGACATCGAACGACAGTGGCGAAGAACCGAATGGAGGAACAAGAAAAACCCAAAGAACAACGTGCAAGACAATGAAACAATAGGAATGGTGAAGAACATTCACAAAATTGGGAGAAAAGAAAGAAATAAGAGAAACAAAAAAAAAAACAAAAAAGTAATGGTGAAGAAGAAACAAAGAGCTCAAAAGCTCGAAGATGACAATGACTCGAGATGAAGAAGAAGCACAAAGAAAAAGTAAAACGAAGTGCTAGAAGACAAGGAAATATGAAAGCGTAACTGGCACGTTATGATTTAAGGTAATAAAAAGACTCTAAAAAGGAGACTATGAGGTAAAGCCACCTTCTTACTACAAAGCAATTCGTGTAAGAAGGCGACTTTAACTCATAGCCGCCTTTTTAGAGTAATTTAATTTAAAAAATGCCACCACATTTTGAAGGACAGCGTCTAGCCGGAAAAGCGCTGTGAATGTAGTGTCGAAAATAGTCATTTTTGCACTAGTGTGTTTCTCATCACATCACTCATGATAACACCAATTTCAACCCCAAAAAAATGCATATACTGGTTTTGGAATGGTGAAGATAGGTAATGGTACAAGTTTTTCCATTCATCAATTGGCAATGATATATGCATCTTGTCACACACTTCAATATAAGTCTTTCTTAATCAACTCTTACATGTTACTCAAATTACCAGGAATTTAATAAATGTTTCAAAGTTTGCAAAAGACAACAATGTGTCCTTTGAGTTGTATCCTAACCAATGTTATGTTAAACCCCACGACACCAAGGAGATACTCTTTCATGGAAAACATAAGGATGACCTCTATATTTGCCCTTCTTTTCATTATTGTGTGCTTTTTTGCTCATAGTACCACTATTTGACCTATGTTATCTTGTTATCAATTGTGGCAATCTTGGTTAGGACACGATTTAGCCAAAATTGTTCACCAAGTTATGAATAATTGTAATATACCTTGGAACACACCCATATAATTTTGTGAATCTTGTGTTCTTGGGAAATCTCATTAGTTACCTTTCTTTGTTTCTTCCATTGTTTGAACAAAGCCTTTAGAACTTCTTTTCATTGATATTTGGGCACCTACTGGTGCACGTTACTATGTTGCTTTTCTTGATGTTTTTTTTTTCAAAATTCACTTGGTTTTATTTGTTGCACTCTAAGTCACAAATATAAGTTATTTTTCAATCCTTTAAAATTTATTTTGAAAATCAAACTACTTATACTATCATGAGCATTCAAATTGATAATGCCAAAGGGTTCTTAGGTTTAAAACCATTTATTTCTACAAATGGAATTTATCATAGATTAATTTCTTACTACCACTACTTTATATGTTGAAAAAATTACTTTACATGATGCTCTCAATAATCCAAATTGGTACCGTGACATGCAACATGAGTACAATTTGCCAATAATACCTGGACCCTCACCACTGTCCCTATTGGTGCAACTAAGGTTGGTTGCAAATGATTTTTTAAGGACAAATTTAATGCAAATGAGAGATTCTAGACACACAAAGCTAGGTTTGTTGCCAAAGACTTTCATCAAACAACATGATTGGATTACAATGATACTTTTAGTCCTTTTGTTAAGCCTACAACCATATGTGTTATTCTAAGCAAACCTTTATCATCTCAATGGTCAATACATCAAATATACATCAACAATGCCTTTCTTTATGGTGATTTGGATGAAACTGTGTATATTCAACAACCTTTATGCTTTGTATCCAAGGATTCTACTCTTGTGTGCAAGATGACAAAGGTTGTATATGGGCTCAAACAAGCACCGTGTTCTTGGTTTCAAGGGCAAAGTCAAACTTTTCTCGTTTTTGGCTTTACTCTTACTAAAAGTGTTCCCTCTTGGTTTACTATGTTTTCTAATAGTTTTACTATGTTTATTCTCATTAGAGATGACAAATGAACCTGTCTTTGTGGGTATTGTTCGAAGTTGTCCCGATTTTGAGGGGTATGGATAGTAACTAATTTTTTCAAATTGAGAATGAGACACAAGGCCCCGCCATCTATCAGAAGATCCTCAGGAGAAGAACAATCGGGCATGAGCCAAAGTATCAATTATTTTTTGTTCTAGTCTTTTTAAGACAAGTTTAATTTGTAATCAATTGGGTTCACATTAGCCCAATTAGAAGAAGAATAAGCTAGTTTAGGCTTCTAAAACCCTAGTTTTGAGAAGATCACCCATGTGCCAACCATGTGCTCACCTTTGACCTAGATTCTAAAAGACTCCCTCGTGTGCTCACATTTGACCTAATTTCTAGAAGCTTGTAGTTATTTATGCCCCTACACTTCTTCTCTTTTTCTTTAAGGCACTTATATATATAATAGGGTGCCGCCTTGATATAAACCATGTTAGAAAAGATGGCTTTAAACTAGAGGGGGGGTGAATGGTTTAAAGGGGTTTTCGCATACTTTTCAAAGCTAGAATGAACTTATTTCAGAAACCAATTGATTCAGCAATTCAGTTAGCCAAAACAGCAAGCAAAACTATAATACCAGGAAAAAACAATCGGTTGTTTCTTCGAAACAATCAGTTGTTTATACCAGCAAACAACAAACAAACTGAAATTAAAGAGTTAGGGATAG
>Ga0123342_1004428_pt1 | contig 21452 bp, 14 predicted proteins | sample Turbeawhitnodule_FD_89960 | JGI IMG/M metagenome (GOLD analysis project Ga0123342, IMG submission 89960) | Root nodule microbial communities of legume samples collected from Mexico - Turtle bean Mexico white nodule | ecosystem: Host-associated > Plants > Roots > Nodule | place: Mexico: Nepantla...
ACAAACCACCAAAGTAGTGACCTTGAACCCTTCAAGAAACACACTACCTTTGGCAAACCACACCAAGAGTATTGATCTTGAACACCTCAAGAACACACAACACTCCTTGGCAACACAACACCAAAAATACAGTAATTTTAGAAAGGATTACACCTGATCATAGTACAATCTGAATTGAATACAATTGCAATCCTATTCCACACTCTTTTGAAAATCCAAAGCTTGATGTGAATCTTGAAATCTTAGAATCAAATCTGTCAAACTGAATTTCTTAAAACTGTTTCTTACATGTTTGAAAACATAAACAAACCTTTTATATTTTCCAAAAATTGGTCAAAGCATTTAATGAAGGAGTGTATTTAGTTATAAAATATTTAAAATAGATTCACCATTCAAAACTAAATTTTGTTAGGATTTTCAAAGAAACAATCGGTTGAAACCACGAAACAACTGATTGTTTGGCTTTACAGTTAAGTCAACCAAACCAAAATAGTTTTCAACCTTTTTCAAAAGTCTTAAGAGCAAAACAACCAGTTGATTCGACAAAACAACATGTTGTTTTTCACTTAGTTGGAAAATACACTTGATTTCAAAAAGGTTTTAAATCACATCAGTTTTAGATTCAACAAAGGAGTGGATCACACTTTATTCTACCCAGATCCCACCCAAACACAACAGCAACACCAGCCTTTCATCAAACACCTTGGATTTGGATTCTTCAAAGCACCTGATCATTATTGATCAACAGTTAGGACTCACCATCTTGCTACAGGGTTGATTGGTGTTTGGATCTTTGGAAAATTTGATTTTGCATCTCATGTCGAATAACATAATCTCCTTACGTTGTTCTTCTCAGATATTTTGAAGCTCGGTTTGGTGCAAAGCTTGCATTTTCTCCATCTTTGTTCGTATTCCAATTATGGCATCTTGTATCGAGGCTACATTCTTTTGGATTGTAGAATCGACAACCTTCTGCACAGTACATTGGTTCCGGCTTAGTCGATGTGAGCCTTAAGTGTCTCTAGGATGGAAGTGTCCATTGTGGACTGACATGAGTTGGTTGCTATTTGACTTCTAGTGAATACCATGGGAAATGGTGGTCCTGTGAAATTTTTACTAGGGTCCCACGGTGGACGCCAAATGTTCTTACCAAATTTGATGTTGAGCCTTCCGAGATGTTCAATCCGAGTTGTTGGTAAAGACCAACTTTCTCCTTGAAGGATTGTCAAACTTTATCACCAGTACTGAGTAGAAGTCCACCTGCAAAAGACTCTCCAATGCTCAAGTCATAAAGAATATAATAATCTCTGAGTAACAAGTGCATATCAAGTATTAAGTTAATGAGAAATACTCTCTATAATTATATTTATAGGCTTGAGAGAACTATAACGTCTACTAGTAATCACTTATGTTACAAGTAGTTGTGTCGAGCTTTACTAAATGTGGTTATAATTGCTTTAGAGTGGTTACTAGTAAAATATATGATAAACTGTTGGTGGTTAATATTACTGTTGTTAATGGATATTAACTTACTTCGCTTATTCATGATTATATATATATATATATATATATTTTTTATTTTTTTTATTTTTTTTAGTGTATTATATTTTTTAATGAAAAGATAAACCATTGAATTTATTATGAAAAAAAAAATTATATAAAAAAATATCAAAATAATAATTATTAAAAATTAAAAAAATTTATTGAAAAATATTAAAGCTAATGATGATAATTGTACTGGACATAGTGCTCGTGTGCTCAGGACCTTGGTCCACGGATGTGGGTGTTGTCAGTAAGCCCGGTGGAAAATAATTTAAATAGAGAAAATAACAAGTTGGTCATATATTGATATAAGATTAATAGTTAAATATATACGTAGATATATTCATTAAGCTGTTAGAATAAAATATATGTGAATATAGGTAGAGTTGTTAGTTAAATAAATGCATAAAATTGTTAATTGAATATGTGGTGACATTAGCTAAATGGTGAGCACCTGTGAATAAGGGTGCACGAGATTCTCTTATGCAAGTTAGCACCGTGAATAAAAGTGCCCGTAGGCATAATATTGATTTTGTTATGCTTTCAGTTGAGATTATATTCTCTTAAGATAAAATTGTTAAAAAGATAGTTATAAAAAAGGCTTGAGACCCTCAATAAAGGTATGTTTAATTTTTTTTTATCAGCAAATAATGAATTAAATTAATGGGATACTTCAGAGGTATCCCAACCCTTATACAAAAGTCATAGTTCTTCCCTCATACTTACTAGTTAAGAATAAAGTATATAGAGAAGCTTAAAACATAAAATTCATAACAAAGAGGTTGCTTTCCTATTCCTAGATAGGTAGAACTTGTAAGATGGGAAAACCTTCACAGAACAAACCAGCAGCCCTGCACCTACAGCAGAACAAGGAATCAACCTGCAATTACTTAAGACTTGCCTCACACCTCCTAACAACCCTTTTCAATTATGGTCTTGGCCGTGTAACAGATTACATGAGGGCCATTTTGTTACAACTCCTTCGGCTTTTCCTTTCGGAGTTCCCTTCAAAAACTTCACCACGGCATCTGAGTTAGTCCTCCCCTATTACAGATAGAGCTCATGCCATCTTGCTTCCCTCCTTTACATGACACCCCTACGCAAATGAGTTGTATTCAGAGATTCCCGACGTTCTCCAAGACCAGCATCTTACAGTCAAACATGCATCAATCAACAATCAACAACCACCACCCATAGTTCCACTTGGATTGCCTTATATTCGAAATACCTGCCACCTATTTCATGTTTTGGCTCCTCCTTATTGCTTTGGATTGTAACCTTGATTTCTTTGTTACATCTCCCAACTTGCTCTTTCCAGATACACCTCACCTCAAATTCAGAATACTTCCAATATTCACCTCCTTCCTACCAGAACAATCTCCTGGCTTTACGAAAATGACAGGCACGATTGGTTATACCCGTCCTATTGTGCTTAAGATATTGGTCTTGGAAGTTTTGGTTGACTTGGTGTCAACACCATTACAATTAAGAAGCAATACATCACCTCCATGCCACAAAACAATCCTGCCAAGAGACAAGCCTATAAAAGACCTATTGATAATTGTCTCTACTAATCAACACCAGTAACATTATTCAAAACCAGCAGCTCCTTTCAGCATAAGGCAAGTAAAAAATTCTCTAACCCAGGTGAAAAACCAACATTTTTTGCACTTACTCCACCTATGTTTTTACTTAAACCCAACATTGCCTCTCCCACTTATGTTTGCAAACCTGGCTTCGTCCTACCTGCCTGGCACCAACTTTTCCTTCTCCCTCAAAACAGCAGCTCCGTACCACTCCAACATTGATCTGAGAGTCCCTACCACTTGAGAAAACAACACTTTAATTTCACTTGTTGATTAATCCAACATTTATCAGATTTTCAGTGCTAAGGAATTACGATAGCTGTACAACTACCTATTAAACCAGCTATAACCCCCTCCAACCAGTAACTCCATTCTCCCTTGACATTAGATTCCAATTCATCTGCTATACGCACTTGAACACCTGATTGCTTTCCACATGCTTAGCACCCAGCTATAGCTTCCTACACCAACTTAGGTCGTACCAGCATTTAGGTAGAAATAGAACATTCCAGTTCTGTTTCTCATTGATGCTTGCCCTTCGAATCACCCCAGGCTACAGCCAGGATCCCTCTCAGCCTTGTTCTTAGCCCTTGCACACACCCCTCTGCCAGCCAGACCATATTATCTAACACTCTTTATACATGTGGTCGGGTTAATGGTTCAATCTACAAAAGAATAATTAAATGATTTAGTCCTATGTTTGAGCCAAGACCAAGATTTGAGCTGCAACATCTGGAGCATTTCCTCTACATCCACAACTCCCTGATTGAACAAAATTGAGTTTCTCTAGTACCAAATACTCCTTACAACAGCTGCCCAAATGCCTTTCCAAACCAGATTCTGCTTATCACTGGCCTGAGTACAATGGAAACTCTCAAAATGAGTCTTAATATCATTATTTTGCACTAATGTAGTTCCCAACCACTTTTGGTAAAGGGACCAAACACGCTGTGCATATATGCATTCTATGAACAAATGCTGTGATGATTCCTCCTTAATCTGACACAGAACATATTTTGTAGAATTCACCTACACACCTCTTCTATATAGGCCTTCCCGTGTTGGGATTCTATCTATAAGAGCTCTCCAAGATGTTGTCAGCACATTTTAAATTGTTGTGGCATAACATAAGAGATCAAAAATAACCTGATGGGTCCCTCTCGATTGCTTTGCTAGGCATGTGTACGCTGAATTCACCGTGTACTTCTCTAATTCCTCCTCCTCCCACATTTGGATGGCAGTTGTGTATCTCTTCACAGAAGCCCTTGTAATACTTTCAAGAAGACTTATTTCCATCTTAGATTCCCACTCAAATCTATCCCTCCTCCACTGTAACCTCCACTGCCAATCTGAACCTCCCACACGCCAACTTCTTCGACCTTTCGCTCCTAGTTAACCGACGAGGAAAACAACCTCTGGAAAGATGTTTTTAAACTTGAATTACCAACCCACACATCCTCCTAGAATCTAATCTTATCTCTCCTTCCTAATTTCCATCGTAACTTTTCTTGGAACCACCTTTCTCCTCCCCCCTCCCTATAAACCTCTTCTATATCTCTCCACCATCATGATTGGTATTTCACAAGAATACGTGTACCTTCTAGCTGAAGACCATATTTTGAAAGTAGCACCTCCTTCCACTTCCCTTTCTCTTGCGAGATAAGTCGTCATCTCCATTTTTCTAAGAGGGCACAATTCAACTTTTTGATGTCTTTGATTCCCATACCGCTCTCTTCTTTCTGTTTGCGCACGTCTCCCCAACTTACCCATGAAATCGGTCTTTTCTCCTTTCCCCACCCTAGAGAAATTTTCTCTGAATGTTGATAATGATTTTGTAAACCGATTCTGACAGACAGGTAAAAGAGGGGTACTGCGGTGAGCACCGACTTGATTACACAGCTCCTTCCTGCCAAGGATAAAAACCTCCCCATCCACACACTTAGTCTAGCTTTCAATTTTGTCAGGATAGGTTCCCAGAACATTTTTTTCCTTGGGTTTCCTCCTACTTCTAGTCCCAAATATTTAAATGGATACCCCATCAGGCCACAATTTAGAATCTTTGAGTAGTAGCTAAGATTATTATTCTCAACATTTATACCGACTAGACTTGATTTGTGAAAATTGATTTTCAACCCAGATGTTATCTCAAAACCCCATAGGATAGCCTTCATACTCACCATATTGCTTCAGGAATCTTCACAGTAGAAAAGGGTGTCATCCGCATACTGTAGGAAGCTCACATCTACCTCCTTACTCCCAATCTTAACTCCATACAAAAGGTTGATTTTTATTGCCTGCCTAACTAGTCCAGCAAGGCCTTCTGCCACCACTGTAAAGAGAAATGGTGCTAAGGGGTCACCCTGTCTCAACCCTCTTGTCAGTCTGAATTCTCCTGTAAGGCTCTTATTCACTAGAATTGATACTGTGGTTGACTTTGTGCATCCTCTAATCCACTTAATCCATGTATTATGGAAACCCATCCTACCAAGCATGTCGTACATGTACTCCCACCTAACAGAATCATAAGCTTTTTCAAAATCTACCTTCAAGCACAGTCCACTTTTCCCCTTCCTTCTAAGGTCCTCAATCACCTCATTTTCCAGAAGCACACTATCTGTGAGTCCCCTATCCTTTATAAATGCAAACTGGCTCTCATCTACAATTGTCGGTAACACTTTCTTTAACCTTCTTGCTAGCACTTTAGCAATGACTTTGTATATGGCACCCACTAGGGAGATGAGTCTGAACTGATCAAGCTTGCAAGGATCCTTTACTTTGGGAACAAGTGCTATGTATGAAGCGTTGCACCCCTTGGGAATACAACCTGTTTTATGGAAGGCCTCTATTGCTGCTACAAAATCTTCCTTTAAGTGCTTCCAACTCTTCTTAATAAAGTTAAAATTAAATCCATCCGAGCCTGGACTTTTTGAGCTTTCGCATTGCCATACCGCCTCCTTTACTTCTTCCTCGAAAAAAAACCTCTATCATTCGCAGGCTTTCTTTTGTAGCAAGGGTTTTAAACTCAATCGCATCGAGTCTAACCCTGAAATCCTTTGTTGCTTTAAACCTGGTTTCAAAAAGCTTTTTCGCTTCACTTTGTACAGTACTAGGCTCCTCACATTAGAGACCCCAATCTCAACCCTCTTCACTTCATTCCTCAATCTCCTCCACCAAAGGTATGTTTAATGTTGCTTAAATCTTAAAATTTAAATGCATCATGATACATTGACAATCCATTTTTTTCTACACTCACCTTACAACTTTTAATATTATTATTTTAATCATTTTTTTATATAATTTAATTATAAATTTATTCTTTATTATATTTTTTTTTAAACTATTACATCGGGAATTATATACAAGTCTCTAAGTAGTCAAAGTAAAAAATTTCAACTTAAATTGGTGCATAAACCTGACTGGCATGCAGGGGAAGAGGTGAGAGATAAAAAATAATTGTGGGCAATGTTAATTTTTTAACATTTAAAATAATAGAATAAAAGGGAGGAAAAGAATGAGAAGTGAATCTTTCAAGAAGCAGATAGACGAACCGATCAGCTATCTTACTGTAAAATTATAGTGGACTCAACACAACTTTGTGGTTGGAAATCATTTGTCCCCTACCTTCCAAATCCATCACTTATCTTACCATTCATCACCAAGACAATCTCTAAACAGATTTAATCTCCCATATCACTCAAAGTCTTTTAAGACTGCTAAATTATTTTCTGTCATGAATTTTTCTCTTTGTCTGTTTTCTTCATATACAAGTTTTTACTTATGCCCCATTTATTAAACAATGAAAACTGTCACATAATAATAATTAGGAAGCAATTATGAATATCTGAGTATGTCATGAAAATCCTTGATCCATGTATTTCTCTCCTTGAGTCTAAAATAAACCTGTATTATTTTTAATAATGAATAATTTGTGGTTAAAAAAAAATATAATATACATAAGAGAGTAATTAATTTCCCGAAAATAGTTAGATTTTGGTAATGGGGAGAAGTGATGCATCGGAGGAAAGGTATATATGCACCCATATATGTTACCTCTCCCCAGTTCACTTTCACGATAAGAAACAACTAAATCAAATACAACATGATTTTGAGACCTCACCATTCAAAAACAATAGAAAAGATGGTGTTGTCTACCACTTTATTATTGATATATGTTTGTTTTTTGTTGTTTGCTTTCTGGGTGCTGTTTGGTCCATCTCGGTACTTGGATTGTTATGCCAAGTTGGATGAACCATCATTATGATGGCTTCTGAATTTCATAGCTTCTGCTGTCATTTACACCTAAAATGTAGGGACCAAAATGGGATTGCCGAACTGCTGTCATCTTCTTCACAAAAGTATATGAGAATATCGTGCTAGTACTTTTATTGTAAAAAAAAAAATATCATTGAGATGAATTCAGATAATAGAAAACTATAAAATTAGTTTAAATATATTTTTAACTTTTGAAAGTTTCAATATACGCCTTTATGTTTTGAAAAATATTTATGTTAATCATTTTTAAACGAAAAAGGATAAATAAACCTTTATTTAATATTTAAAATAAAATAGAATAATTTTTAAAAAATATAAAGTATCAACTTAATCATTTTTAAAATTATAATAGAATATCAAATTAAAACTTTAAAACTTTATGTGTTAAAATATAAAAATATAAAAGATTATAAAAAAAATAATTAAAAGTATCGTCTTATACGTTCTCTCATCCTTTTCATAAGTGATCAATTGACAGATCACCCTCGACTAAAAAACTTATCTAAAATTAAAATCCCCTGCCAAGGATGGAGTTGTAATATATAAGGTCCCCATAGTTTTGTTTTAGTAAATAGAAGATTTTAAAGGGTTAAATTTTATACAATAATTAATGTAATTGATTTAATTTAAGAAGTGTGATAGTAGAAATAATAATACTAGGTGTTTTTTTTTTATTTCAATACAATATTATATATTACACTGCAAATAATGCATATTATAGCAGTTTTATGAGACATATTACACCGATTTTACTACAAATGTAGATCTTAGCGATGTAAAATATCAATCACATATTACATTGGTTGTAAAAATCGGTGTAATATGTACCAAAATTTGAGTAAAATAATTTTAAAATATAGCACCCAGAAAGGACATATCACGTCGGTTGTACGTCCCAACCGGTGTAATATATGCTCCAATCTCAAATACTCAGTCAACATATTACACTAGTTAAGATCACATCTGGTGTAATATGCGACATTTTTTTATACATTTATTAAAATGTGACTTTTCCCAACCTGTAACTTTTAAATCAAACCAGAATCCTAGCCAGATCAATTTCTATATTTATAAATATATAAACATGCAACTGAAACTAATCAAAATAGTATAGTTACATCTAATGGAAATGTACATATTTGTAGAAAGTTACAAATCATTACATGTTTTGATTCCTAATTTGTAGAAAACATTTGGACCAATCTTGACGAATTTGTTCAATAGTTTATGTGCTTAGTGGCTCGGTTTCTCCACAAAGCTGAGAAATGTAATAGTATATTAGTGTTCATACTAACAAATATGAATTTATAATGAGAATTTAGAGTATTTAAAATCTTATAATACCAACTCCCAAGAGTCCATAATATTCACAGGGCTATGGTCTACATCCAATGCATTACATAATAACCACATTCAAAGTTTTCTTATTGCTTATTGCACTATTATGAAATATAAGTAACAATTAATTTAATTGAACAACTAAAAAAAGTAAAACTTAACAGTTTCAATGAAGAGGTAAATATATATCCTAGGATAAATCCAACATAGAGTTTGTGATGATGAAGTGGATCTACCCCTTAAGACACTACATACATTAATTGCACTAAAAAAAGAAAAATCATTAGTAATTCACAATAAATTATATAATTTACAATAACATACCTTTGTACTACGATCTTCATATTTGGACTTGACTTCCTATGCAGTGAACAACACCAGACAACAGTATTGTGTGTGGGGCAAATAAGCATCAATTACTAGTGATACCTAGTATAAAACATTTCATTAGTCATTTTTATAATTATGTAACAAGTTTTACTTACCCATTTATAAAAGGAGCCATATAAATCCTCTTTTTGAATGTCTAAATCCATCTTTGAATGTAACTCTGACAATCAATTTTTTTATTCCCAAACCTTTGTATGGATTGTGACTCAAGGAAACCATAAATATCAACATTTCCCACGTTGATAATAATTTGTTTATATACCTACATTGTCAATAAAAATATCTGTAACATGATTTATGAAACATCATTCGATTAAATAACATGTAATTATTAAGGGTACTTACATCATCCATAATTGAATAACTGCGATGTTCAACTATTAATTACCCTGGATGATTTCAAAGAAATCCCGCATGGTTATGTACAATGGTATACCACCATTATCAACACCAAATAATGTGGCATCCCAAGGAATCACACAATTCTGAAACATTTGATGTGAAACCCTAACAACTCCTAGATTGGATTCACATATGGCTGAACTTTTGGTTGTAGCTGATGGCTTAAATCATCACCAATTGGGACATTTTGTCTCATATCAGAGTCCTGTAAAACATAATAACAAATATAAAGTATGAATCTAAAAAACATTAATAGCCCTTAATGAAATACACCTGATAATTTGAAATAACCTTAATTAGATGTGTAGGCCATGCAATAAATGTTCCAAGTGCCTCTCCCACTGTATTAACCTCTGTTGTGGACACTGGAACTGCAACAGATGCATCTCTAACTTTCTCAACCATCACTCTAGAGAAATCACTTTACATGGGCACGATGTGCATGGTTGAACTTCCTGGATACACTTTCTCAATGGCCACTACGCGAGAAGGATTGCCTTCAACAAACAACCTGCACTGATAGGAGGATTTAGTGTCATCATCTTCTAAGTCCTCCACATCACAACTACCTTTTGAGCTAGCTCGATCACGAGCATGAATTACATCTACTGGTTCAACTGGATTATATCGTTGCTCGAATTCAGCTCTTAACTCTTTAGTAACTTTTTCTTTTATGTTATGAGATAGTTGTGGAGTCAAACTCTCTGTCAATTGTGCAACTAATTTCTCCATCATCTCCTGACTAACATTTGCAATAGAAAAGCTAGGTCGAGAAGTTGATCCAAAGTATTGCCTAACCCCAACACTAAAACTAGTCGTACATACACGACTAGGGTGTTCTTTAGTTCCAATAGCCACAATCAAGATGCCATTTTGACCTTTAGGAATAAAACTTCCCAGTGAGCTTTGATCCACTAGTGAATCCTGTAAATAATAATACAATATGTTAATATAATATGTAATGATAAGTGTGTAACACTAAAAATATGACATGTAATTATGAAGTTATAATATGTTGGGAAATCTCTAATGATTTCTCAGATGTCATTTGACCCCTTGCTTTAGTTCTAGCCAACTTCCATTTCTCATGTCGACTAGGAGGGGATGGAGAACAAATAAGTTAACCAGAAACAAATTCTATCTGTAGCCTCTTTAACTTTTCTTCTGTTATTTTTTTCTCTAACAAATCATAACCTCTCCGAGACAGTCTATCGGGGGTAACATTCTTTTGTGAAATGATTTAAGCTTTCTTTCTTCTTTTCTTGTAAGTACGTCATACACAAATTATGAATTTCATGATAAGATTTAGTAACATATATAATGAAATGTTCACAAACCTGGCATGAGGAATCTGAACAAATTGACACCATGTCTCTTCATTTACACAATATTTCCCACAAGGAGATTTGTCCTTGTATTTGTCTAAGATGTAATGGCCTATCAAATTTGTCTTGAATTGCCTCCATTTTGTAGCTACTAAAGACATTATCTTGCTCCGAACCAAATTCGAAGTCTCAAACTCAAAATTTGTCTAAAATTTATAATAAATAAATCATTAAAATATAAATAACATTTTCAATACACAAATTATTTAATAACCTTTAAAAAAATAACTTAAACAAATATCCTCCCAAATAAGATTCTTCTCTACTTTTGTTACGTGGTCCCAGTCAGGTACATTTCTAAATACAATATTATAAAACTAATTTTTTATGCAAATAATTGTAAGCCAAATAATAATTAAAATCAAAATCAAAATATTTAAAAATAAAAAACTAACCTGGCGCAGGAACAAAGCTATGGTGGCAATGAAGGCAATGTGACAGTGACAACAGTGACAACAATGGTAGAACCAATAGCAGAAGACATAGTGGCGGTGGTGGAAACAAAACCCCTTCGGTGTGGATGCTATGACGACGAAATCGCAGTTGTTACAATGCGCAATAGTAGCGACGAGCAACAGTGGAGTCATCGGTGGAGGTAGTAGTGGTGGAAGTGGCGGTGGTAGCAACGGTGGGGGCAACGTGAGTCAGAGAGAGGTTATGCAAGAAAACTTTATTTAAGCGCGAAGTGAGCAGTGAGAGCACGAGGCAAGAAAATAGGGTAAATACATATATTACAGTAGTTATGAGTAATAACCAGTATAATATATCTATATTATTTTCTTAAAACTATTTTTTACTCTAAAATTACATATTGCATCGGTTGGATGGAGCAACCATATGCAATGCTTAGAGTTAAAAAATTTTAAAACTATTTTTAACTCTCAACATGACATATTACATCGATTGGTTGCAATCGGTGTAATATGTCATGTTTTTAAATTTTCAAAACTTTTTTTTTATTACGAGATGACACATTATAGGGTTTGGATGGAGCAATCAGTGTAATATGTCATGTTCAGAGTTAAAAATTTTGAAAACTTTTTTTTTACTTAAAGCATGACATATTACACCAGTTGCTCAATCAAACCAGTGTAATATGTGTCAAATATTTACAAAAGTGTCATCACTCTTTTGTTTATATCGGTTTTCATTTAGTTTATGTAATATGTTATTATAGAATGTGTTATTTGCACTAGTGTTATTTCATTTTTTGTTATGAAGATAAATTTTAGATAAATAATTATTTTATTTGTACATTTTTGTTTTCAAAATAATTACACTTGTTTTTTTTTTCTATGTAGGAAAAGTATTTTAGTATAATTTAATTTATTTATTAATATATTTAATATTTTTCTAATAATATTTTAAAAATCTTTGAAATAAAATTATATATTAGCATAATTTTAATTTATTTGATAATTAGAGACTATTTATTAAAACAATTATGAGATAAGTTTATCAATATTTTATATAAGAAATTAAAATGTTGAATTTTGATATGCATTAGCAAATATTTTCTCTTTACGACTATCTTTTACATTCTTTTATGTGTTTTTTTAATAAGTTATATTTGTCTATAATAATTTAACATGAGTTTGATCAGCAAAACTAATTTGAAAATTTAGCTAGTAGATAATATTAATAATTTTCAAAATATTTGAAATAAAATTATATTATTAGTTTAGTTATAATTTATTTCTTACGCTGAATTTGCATATTTGTAATAAAATATTAGTTAGACCAATTTATAATGTATTAAAATATTAGTTAGACCAGTTTATAATGTTAAATTATTTAATTTAAACTACATAAAAAATCAAGATAATAATTTAATAAATACTTAAAATAGTACAATAATTAATTATATCTAGAAAATAAATAATAATAGATAAACGTAATTTAAAAATAGTAAGAAAATAATTTAAAATATAAGGGATAATAATGAAAAGAAAATTAAATAAGTTAATTGAACTAACTTATATACTGACTTATAAAATTTAATTAAGCTATTAGTTAATTTATTAATTTTACCAAACTCACTATATATAGATATATATTGACCTTCAATAATGAAAGTTATTCGGTAAATTTTCGTAAAATAAACAAAAGCTGGATGAAATGCAACAACATTTATTCTTGATTCTTTAAAGATTTTTAACTTTTGTTTCTTTTTTTAAAATTTATTTCTAACTATAAAAAACTATAGCAATAAATAAAAGTTAACAGAAAAATATTATATATTTTTATAGAACTTAAAAGAAGCCTAAGCCAATCATGAGTTGTTATTCCTTTTGCCGTATTGAATTACAGAGAAAAAATGGGAACACATAATGTTCTTCAACACATAACAATCTTGCCCCATATAACAGCATGTGCACATGACCCAGATCATACTAATACAGCCTACGCTGTCATTTTCTCAATCGATTGCTTTCAGACTATGTGTTGCACACCACACCTACAATCCTTTCTGCTGAGTCGCATTCCAAAATTTTTACTACCTATTTCATACATATATGTGGTAAGCAATTTAGTACGCAAGTTGTTTATAGGTTTTTTCACAACCTCTTGCTTTCACTATAAAAGTTACTCAAACCAAGACTCAAGAAGAGATTTCAGCACTACCAAAAAAAATAAAAATATTTTATAATATATAACTAAGTGATGTATAATGTATATATGTATGCTTTTCACTATATACTACACTTTTATTTATCCATACCTTCGGTTAATGCTTCAAATATATGTGTTTTTAATTCTTCTATGTAAATGTGTATTTCAAATATGAACTGTAAATAGTGAAAAAGAGTGTTGGAGGAAGAAGAATAAAGTCTACGTGTTTATGAGTATTATTTTATAGGAAGAAAAGGGAATTGGGTATCGAAGAACAAGATGCAACACAATAATAGAGGACATAAAGAGTAACTTTGAGGAAGTAGTGCAGTAATGTTTAAAGAAGATTGAAGAACAGTAGCAGAACAAAGGCCTCATCATGTCAAGCAATGCATTAACTCTTTTTATCTTGTTGCTTAAAATCTCCTTGTTTCCAGCCGCTTCTGCTTTGAACCAGGAAGGTCTCTCTCTACTTTCATGGCTCTCAACTTTCAATTCCTCTGATTCTGCTGCTGCATTTTCTTCATGGGATTCAACTCACCAAAGTCCGTGCAGATGGGTCTACGTAAAATGTTCCAAAGAAGGGTCTGTTTCAGAGATCATAATAGCATCCATTGATCTTCACACCACCTTCCCTACACAGCTCCTTTCTCTTGGCAACCTTACCACTCTAGTCATCTCAAATGCAAATCTTACCGGTGAGATTCCCAGTTCACTGGGAAACTTGTCATCCCTGGTTACTTTGGACCTCAGCTTCAATTCTTTATCAGGAAGCATTCCAGCTGAAATAGGAAATTTATACAAGCTGCAGTGGCTATATATGAATTCAAATTCCTTGCAAGGTGGAATTCCATCCCAAATTGGAAACTGTTCAAAGCTGAGGCAGCTGGAACTGTTTGATAATCAGCTCTCTGGTGTGATTCCAGGAGAAATAGGCCAGTTGAGGAATCTTGAAACGCTTCGGGCAGGTGGAAACCCAGGTATCCATGGTGATATTCCAATGCAGATATCAAACTGCAAGGCTCTAGTTTATTTAGGCCTAGCTGATACTGGGATATCAGGGGAGATTCCACCAACTATAGGAGAACTCAAAAGTCTCAAGACACTTCAAATCTACACTGCACAGCTCAGAGGTCACATTCCACCAGAAATTCAAAACTGCTCAGCCTTGGAGGAGTTGTTTCTCTATGAAAACCAACTTTCTGGAAATATTCCTTCCGAATTGGGTTCCATTAAGAGACTCAGGAAGGTACTTTTGTGGCAGAATAATTTCACTGGGAAAATCCCAGAAAGTCTGGGGAACTGTACAAGCCTGAGAGTTATAGATTTTTCTTTGAACTCTTTGGTTGGAGAACTTCCTGTGACTCTCAGTAGTCTAATCTTGTTGGAGGAGCTTCTGCTGTCTAATAATAACATTTTTGGAGAGATACCTTCCTATATCGGGAACTTCTCCAGTTTGAAGCAACTGGAATTGGATAATAACAGATTTACTGGGGAGATTCCACCTCTCTTGGGGCAGCTGAAGGAACTCACCTTGTTCTATGCCTGGCAAAATCAGCTCCATGGAAGCATACCAGCAGAACTCTCCAACTGTGAGAAACTTCAAGCACTTGATCTTTCACATAATTTCCTTACTGGGTCCATTCCAAGTTCACTATTTCATCTAGAGAACTTAACTCAGTTGTTGTTGTTATCAAATAGACTTTCAGGTCAAATTCCTCCAGATATCGGCAGTTGCACCAGCTTGATCAGGCTAAGGCTGGGATCAAACAACTTCACTGGTCAAATTCCACCAGAAATTGGCTTTTTGAGAAGTTTGAGCTTTCTTGAATTATCGGATAATGTACTCAGTGGAGATATACCCTTTGAGATAGGTAACTGTGCTAAGCTAGAGATGCTCGACTTACACAGCAATAAATTGCTAGGAGCAATTCCTTCCTCATTAGAATTCTTAGTTGGTCTTAATGTCTTGGATCTTTCTGCAAACAGAATAACTGGCCGCATCCCTGAAAATTTAGGCAAGTTAGCATCTCTAAATAAGTTGATACTCAGTGGAAACCAAATCACAGGTTTAATCCCTCAGTCACTGGGCTTTCGTAAGGGTTTGCAGTTGCTTGACCTAAGCAACAATAGGATCAGTGGTTCTATTCCTGATGAGATTGGTCATTTGCAAGAATTAGATATCCTCTTGAACTTGAGCTGGAATTGTTTAACAGGCCCCATCCCAGAGACCTTCTCAAATCTATCAAGACTTTCCAACTTGGACCTCTCTCACAACAAGCTCACGGGGAGTCTTAGAGTACTGGGTAGTCTTGACAATCTAGTTTCTCTTAATGTCTCCTACAACAGTTTTTCTGGTTCTCTTCCTGATACAAATTTCTTCAGGGATCTTCCCCCTGCTGCAATTGCTGGCAACCCCGACCTATGTATTACCGAGTGTCAAATAAGTGGACATCACCAAGGAATCAAGTCAATAAGAAACATTATCTTATATACTTTCCTTGGTGTTATTTTCACTTCTGGGTTTGTTACTTTTGGAGTAATCTTGGCAATGAAAATTCATGGGGGTAGTAACTTTGACGGTGAAATGCAATGGGCATTTACTCCTTTTCAAAAGCTCAACTTCTCCATCAATGACATCATCCCAAAGTTATCAGATTCAAAAATTGTAGGAAAGGGTTGCTCAGGAGTCGTTTACCGTGTGGAGACTACAACAAACCAGGTTGTTGCAGTGAAGAAGCTGTGGCCACGAAAGAATGATGAGCCACCGGAGAGAGACCTCTTTACTGCTGAAGTTCACACCCTTGGATCAATAAGGCACAAAAATATAGTGAGACTTTTAGGATGCTACAACAATGGAAGAACTAGATTGCTCTTATTTGATTACATATGCAATGGGAGTTTGTCTGGATTGCTCCATGAAAGTAGTTTGTTCTTGGACTGGGATGCAAGATATAAGATCATTCTAGGAGCTGCTCATGGATTAGAATATCTTCATCATGATTGTATCCCTCCAATTATTCATAGAGACATTAAGGCTAACAACATCTTGATAGGTCCACAATTTGAAGCTTTTCTTGCAGATTTTGGCCTTGCAAAACTTGTTGGTTCCTCTGATAATTCCGGAGCTTCTGCTATAGTTGCAGGTTCTTATGGATACATAGCTCCTGGTGAGTAAATACCTTGATGCTCTCATACTTAGTTCATTTTGGTAATGTCCATTTAGCCTCACATTCTAATGCCATTAAAGAAATGTGTCAAAATAGACATACAGAAAATCAATCTGTTCAGACTTAACTCAGTTTTTTTATTACTTAATTTTCTTCTAAGAAATTAATGAAATCTCATTTTTAAACTTACCACTTTCAGAATCTTATCTTCTCTGTTCATTTCTATAGTTATCCTTTTATCATTTAAGAAAAACATTATTCTGTACTACAAAGTAATACACTCAACTTGACTTGGGTTTACTATGATGTCACTTTCATAGCACAGATTGGATTTTCAGTGTCACATGTTTCATTGCTTAGTTGTGTTATTCAGACATTACTAAGAATTTTTCTCCTAATTGTGACTGTTGACTGACAGAATATGGATACAGTTTAAGGATCACAGAGAAGAGTGATGTGTATAGCTTTGGTGTAGTTATCATTGAGGTCTTAACAGGGATGGAGCCAATAGATAGAAGGATTCCAGAAGGTTCCCACATTGTCCCTTGGGTTATGAGAGAAATCAGAGAGAAGAGAAGAGAATTTGAATCAATTCTGGACCAGAAACTGGCACTGCAGTCTGGAACACAAATTCCTGAGATGCTTCAAGTGCTAGGGGTGGCTCTCCTCTGTGTTAATCCATCACCTGATGAAAGACCTACAATGAAAGATGTAACAGCAATGCTCAAGGAAATCAGACATGAAAATGTGAATTTTGATTTTGAGAAGTCAAATCTTCTACAAAAAGGTGTTATTAACAATCCAAAAGCTTCAATTCAATGTCCAAGCTTCTCCAGATCTTGTAAACCTCTAACTGAAACACCATCTTCTTCAGTGTCACCAAATTAAGCACTAGATAGTTTCATTTCTATTATTCTTTGCTTAATTTTGTACATTAATAGTTATATGTGATGGCAATTCCATATTGTATTCATTTTCTACCGTCTTCTAAGTTACAACCCCTCACACAGGTTAACCATGTCCTGGAATTCAGAACGCAAATAAATAGAACCAAAACAAAACTAAACGCAATATAATTAGGAAAAAGGTTAAATGAAAAAAACAAATTAGTTTTTTATTAAATTAACAACTGTCAACATTTAAATTGATTCTAGATCGATTGATATTATACTAATTAAGGTCAAATTGATAAAATGAATAACTCGTTGATTTAGGATTAAGGTTTAGTAAAATAGCTTTTCTAAATCCTAACAATCATTAGATTCAAATTTCATCAATTGGAATACTTATTCAATAATGGAATGTGAAATTATTGCAAAGAATTAATCTTTGAACTTTCAAACTTTCATAGAGAACTCCATGAGCAATGCATGATGTGAACAGTCACGTAAAAAAAAAAAATATTCTCCTCATAAAATGGTGTTAGAATCTATGAGACTGAAGGTGAATTATATAATAGCTTAATCCATGTTCATGTTTCAACCAAAATTTATCTGCTTTAGACGCAACATTCATTTTCGTAATGGTTCCATAAATAAGGAATAAACCTATTTGTTTGATGGATAACTTTAAATTCAGACAGCTAGCAGACCAACTTCGTGTATTAGACGATAGAAACAAGTCTCTTAAAAATCTTCTTCACAGTTACTTTAACATGTTTATGTTTTTGTCAAGATCGTGTCTTCCTCGAATTTACATATTAAACAATATTTAACGTTCACACTTTATTCGTTTCGAGAGTCTTATTCATAATATATATATATATATATATATATATATATATATATATATATTTATACACATATTTCATAATATATATACACACGTATATATGTATGTATTTTATAAAATTTAATGTTTTCATTACAATTTAAGAAATTTGAACCACTCGTATAGTATAAAATGGATTAACTTGTCGGAACAACAAAAATAATAGTAATTGATTTTGCGATGGAGATTTTCATGGTTCCATCTAGTAGCGTTAGCAAAGATGATCATTGTTCTCAGAATGACACTATATTATTTTGGACATCTACCTTCCACTATATTATTGGAAATGTAGCATTTACCATTGGGGTAAATTGTCTAACAAACGAGGATATCATGTTTACATAATCAAAACCTCTCTATCATTTTTTATAAAAAGAAATTACAATACACATGAAAAACAAAGGAGGGGAAAACAATTATCAAATAATAATTTGTATGACATAGATGGTACAATTAAATGACATGGATGGTGCAATTATACACGTACAAATTTAAAACAAGTGAAAAACTTCATACTTATCTTTTATGAGTATCCAGGTAACCCGAGTACAATCATCAATAAACGAAACAAACCATTTTGTACTTGAGATATTAGGAATAGGTGAAGATCCCCATACATCTGAATGCATAAGATCAAAGGGTTTAGAACTTTTATTACCATTGGGAAGAAAAATTGTCTGATGGTGTTTAACAAACTGTCAAACATCACAATGAAAAGACACATCAAACACTTTTGTAAATAAGACAGGAAATAAGGACTTTAGGGTACTAAATGGAGGATGACCAAGACGTATGTGTTGAAGCCATATCTAATAGTATGACCAAAATTCAGGGCCTTGCCGAAGATTTGTGTGCCTGTCAGAGTCACTATTTGATTCAGATATATCAATTCAAATGTTCCCGCCGGTTGATTCGATTATCTTCGCACGCCTACGACGATCACACACCCGAAAATCCATGCTTTCATTCGTACCCTTCTTCTATCAAGCACCTGAAAGCACAAGGACAAAAGGACGATCTAGAGGTCGTTTGCACTCCGACGCTGAAGTCAGTGTAGGGCTAGGAAACACCAAAAGTAAGTTGTAAAAAGCTCTGTGTGTATATTCACGTAAAATGATGTGTACCTCATTAGGTTTGATACTACCCCTTATATACTCTAGGGTTTCCACTGATTCCGCTAACCATTATTAGGTTTACTGAGGGAGTGCCTTAGCGCCGCTATCATCCACTCTTAGGGCAATCTAGCACGTAAGGCTCCCTTACTGGAGTGCAACCTCTGACGGGATGACCACCTGGGTACCAACTTGTGCACCTAATCTCTGAGGCCATCCGTCCTGGGAGTTCCCTAGCTGTACACGTGCCATGCCTCTGGAACATGACCCTCACAGGTCGTATCTCTTCCAGTGGCTCTTTACTTGTGTAACGCCTGAACGCGTCATCCACACCACACGCATGGACCCTTCGTGATCTAGGCTTCTCACTAACTGGTAACTGGTGTGTTGTCTGGGATCTATCTCTTATGGCCCAACTCTGCTATTTGGCTTATCGAGGTCCGAGGACACGTCAGCATATACTGACGACCGATGCCTGACCACTCATCGACCCTCTGGGCATACTGTCTACAAGGCACTCTGGGCATACCACTTGTGGGACCCTCCTTACACGATCGAGGCCTGACCACTCATCGACACCCTGGGCGTGCCGTTTGCAAGGCGCTGGCCCATGCAGCTCGTGGGACCCAGCTCACATGGCCCCTGACTACTAGCAGTCAACGACACCCGAGGACTGGTCGGTACATCAAATATTCCTTTTTGTGGCTAGTTCATAACTCATATTCTAAATACTTATTCTTTCTTTATTTCTTACATTTAATATAGATTTTTTTTTTTACATTATATAGGATTTTTTCTAAATATTAGTCATATTCTAAATTTTTAAATGTATTTTTATATATTTTTAATTGTATTCTTGTATTATTTCTTTCTGCACTAACAATAACCTATTGTTTTTATCATATCTTTTTTTTTAGAGATCAATTTTTGTTGATTCCTTTTTCATTAGATTCCTTACTAGTAGAGCTTTAGTTTGGACACCTGGAAAGTGACGTTTGATGTTCAAAGTTGTTTTATACAACTCAGAGACAACCAATGTAGAATGTGTAGGTACAATTGACTCTAGAAGAAGGGGGGTTGAATAGAGCCTTAAACTCTTCTTGCAGTGAATGAAATAAGTAGATTCTCTAGTAGATCGTTTAACATATCGTCTAATTGATAATCTAGTAGAAACGTTCTTGTACATTCATCTAACATATTAACTTTTAGTAAGAATTAAAACATAGGCAACAACAAGAGTGAGCGAAAGATCAACAGAAGAATTTATCCTGGTTCACTTTGGACTACGTCTAGTCCCTAACAATTGGTTAAGAGCTTCCATCGACAAATTGGTTATAACAAGTATTCTGACCTCTTCAGGTTACAACGAGTATTAACACATCTTTAGGTTACACCTTCTTAACCTCCCGTGAGATTAAGAACTCCCAAAAGAAAAAAAAGAACACTCTTAGAGAGCACAAAGAAAGCTCACATGGGTATAAATTCACAGAGTGAAGAATTACAATGGTTTTGGATACAACCTAGAAGACTAAATGCTCTAAAGACTAAAGTATGCTCATTACAACTCTCAATATTTTCAGCAAGATAACAATATATCTTTTTTGGTTCTTGGCTTGCCTTGCTTTTGTTTTACACGTTCAATCTCCTTATATATGCAATTGGTCACCTTTATTGATGGAGATCAAGCTCAAGAGGACATGGAGGCCAATCAACAAGATCAAGAAGAGGTAGAGGCTCAAATGGAGGACACCCATGGAGGTCAAAGCCCACCTCAAAGGCTTACAAGAAGCATGTTCAAAGCTTTAGGAGCTAGGGGACGTTTATTTACTCTTTTTGTAATTTCTTTGGTTGAAGGTGCTTAGAGGGAAACAT
>Ga0123342_1004429_pt1 | contig 21447 bp, 4 predicted proteins | sample Turbeawhitnodule_FD_89960 | JGI IMG/M metagenome (GOLD analysis project Ga0123342, IMG submission 89960) | Root nodule microbial communities of legume samples collected from Mexico - Turtle bean Mexico white nodule | ecosystem: Host-associated > Plants > Roots > Nodule | place: Mexico: Nepantla...
ATAATAATTATCAAATTATATGCAATTATTGTATGCAATATTTGACGATATTGTACCCAATTATATGCAATTAATTTAATAATTATAGAATCTCATGATTAGTATCCTACCTAATTAGATTATTGTAATTTGGGAGAGAGAAACTCCTATATATTTCCTATACATGAGTGATGTAATATACACATAAGAGAAACATCTCTTCTTCTTACCATTTTTTATCATTTTCTTATAAAATTTGAATTTGTGTTTGAATTTCCTTATTATATGCAATCTCTTAAGAAAATTAAGAAAATCACTTGATAGTGCATCTGCAAAGCAAAATCATCACCTGATAGAACATCATCCGACAATACATTATGAGAATTTCAAAAGGTTTTAAAAACACAATTCAACTCTTCCTTCTTGTGTTTTAACATGTTTTTCTAATTTGTAGCTTTTATAGTTAAAGTGTTTTAAAAAAGGACAACCTTTTTATTTGCTATTCTAATAACATCATTTTGAGCATACAATTGAAGTGTTTTGTCATAATCATATTTGGAATGTGTTCTAGATCAATTTGTTTTATTTAGATGTTTTTTCATCAAAAGATACGTCTTATTTTAAAGATTTGTAAATTTTATCTAATGTGTTTTTCTTGCATCTTTTAAGACAACAAGAAGATATAGTCTCAGCTTTTGTGTTCATCTTTTGTGTTCATCTTGCTCGAAGACTTTATCTAATCTTGTTATGCTTTTATTTTTTTTAAAAACATCTTAATTAAATTTAGTATGTTATCCCGATTTCATATTGATGATAGATATATCAAAATATATTATTATTTATTATCATCATATTATATTATAGGCGATTCAAACGTAACATTTAACACATACATCTTATTCCACAACACTTAGTATATATATTGGTTCATCCATAATTTTAATATATATTCTTTTAATTATCATACAATAATGACAAGGAGATGCTAAATTTAATAATGTTTTATTATATTTAGTAGTCAATTTTTTTGAACTTTTTTTTTATCTTATAAAAATACTTGGCAAAAGTTTTTAATAAAATTTAAAAAGTAATAGTACTTAAAATAAATAAAAAATTCATTATAGAGAAAAACTTATAGTAATCCTTGTTATTTTTTTATTTAGGTTTTAAAAACAACAAGAATATAAAATGAAGACTAACATTGCAATTCAATTTTTTTTATTAATTTTAAAATTCAAATTACTAATAGAAGAAGTTACAAATCTTTAAGAAAACTACCTAAAATTTATCCCACAAATTAGTATATGTTATAACCAATAAAAGAAAACTAGAGAATCCCATTATTTCTTGTTAATGCGACGCATTTGTAGTAATTTCTAACAAGTTTTAATTGCTATAAATTGTTTTAATTTTAATAAAGGCTTTTATCAAACATTTCCTACAATGTAAAAACGGTACTCATTATGCTAATAAAGTATTACTAAATTCAACTTCATATCATCACTTAACGACACTAATTCAAATAATACATTAAAACCATTGTTGAACTAAAATTGGTCAATTTTTTTAGCAAATATACTAAAACAAATCATAAATGTACTAAAAACGGTCAAATATTAGATATGTGAAACGAAAGTTAAATAAATAAAATTCTCATCACTTTAATTATATACATTAAAATGAGTAGTTAATAGTCAATGAACTAGTTAAAACTGAAACAACAATAAGATTTATTGTATAAAAATGAATAATTTTTTTATTATACTTAAAAACTAAAATCATCAAATGACCCAAAAATTTAAATTGAAGTGGTTTCTTCCCACCCATCAAAATGGCTCATTAGTACCTATTTAACAATCCATTTTTCATTCCTATCAAATTTATAGATCATATTATGAGTTCTAATCCCTAATTTTATTAGATGTGTTATTTCATATATATATGTATGTTTTCTTCTTCTATATTTACATTATCTACTAATCACAAAAATTTATTAAATAACAATTAATTTTGAGATAAAAATAATTAATTATTATATTTATTAAATTAAATATTATTTTATAATTTTAAAAAATATTAATATCTAAAATAGTTTCTATTATTAATAAAAATGTATAAAATAAATTCTAAATTAGTTAATATTAGTTATAAATATTTTAACTACTAACTACTTTAAATTCTGAAATAGTCTTTAATAATTTAATTAGTAATTAATTTGTAATTTATAATAATCAAGTAGTTAAGAATAAATACTAATTTATAAATTATTTAATTTATAAAATAATATTAATTTATTCAGACTAATTATTTTTATTTTTAAATTAATTATTATTTAATATTTTTTTTAAGAATAATATCTCATTGTGGTTTTAATGTTGCAAAATATATTTATTTTCCATTTATGGACATCTTTCACAATAAATAAATAAAAAATAAGCATTTCTAAGTTATTAGAAAAATTGGAAAAAAAATCATATAAAGAAGAAGAATATTAGTATTTTGAATACACACCATGCTTTGACTGAAGAAGACCCTCACCCATTTCTTTCACAATTTAATTAACAGTCAATTCCACCTTTTTCTTCCTAAACACTCTCCATTTTCTCGCGAGAATCTCCGAACGAAACGGAAAAGCGCAGGGGCAAACTCGAAGTTTCACCCAACACTAAGGTCAATTTTCTCCGCCCCTTCACTTTTATTATTTCCTTTCCCTTTCGCCATTTTCTTTTCCTTTCTTTATTTTTTCACTTCCTTTTCGCACTATCAGCTACAGAGCCACCACACCACACTGAATCTTTTTTATGCTTATTTTTTTCTTTTCAATCCTCACATTCTCTCTCTTCTACGACTTCGCAATCAGATCACAGCTTCCTTGGAGATTCTTTCATGCCTATTTTCTCGCGTTTTCTCGGCTCAGTTTAATCGCCGGAATCCGCACAGTGTTCCATTCGTCGCTCGATCGTGTAATTTCTCTTTGCCCTAGAAGCTGCATCCGGCGCCGATCGCCGCCGGAGATCACGGGACTTGCGCCGTGCTCAGCAACTCGGAGTCTAGATGTTGTGATGCTTCCGGTGACGACGTTGCCGTAATTGTGCGCATTGGAGGTCGATTATGATGGTGCAGGTTTCGAATTTGAGCGTGCGTGAGGAGTTGGAGGCGTTTGTGCGCGAGAATTCGGGGCTTAGTGAGAGTTTGGGAGGGTTGTTGGTTGAATGGAGGGGTTCGGGCACGAGAACGGGTGAGGTAGTGTGAGTTGGGGGAATAGTTTCTTCTGAGCGGTGAATTTTGTGTTTCGAGTGATGTCACGCACTGATACGATGATGACGACGACTTCGGATCTTAATAGAAATGGTCCCGTGGAAAGAGACATTGAACAGGTAAATTGGTTAGTTTGTGACTACTGTATTCAAATTCAACTGTTAAAAGTTTATTTATTGATATTTAATATTCCATAGGTTTTTAATTGGTTATTTTTTGTTTAAAATTATCTAATTATTAGAAGGGTTTTAATTGTGAGCTATTTATGGATATTCTAAAAGGTTTTCAAATGTAATAAATAAACGATTAATCATGATGATGATGATGTCAACTTTGTACTGCACTGGAAGTCAAGTTTGGTTGGTTCATTAATTTGTTTGAACTGCCAGGTAGGGTGTGTCATCAGCTGAAGTCAGTATTTTTGGGTTTCCTTTGACCTTTTGTTGTAATGGGTTTGATTCTGTATTGAATATACATGCGTTCTACTCCATTATATTAAAATTCTTTGTAATTTTTCTTATTTGTTTTATCTCTAACTGTTGGTAGGAGAGGGGTAAAATCTAAAAACTTACATTCGGTCCAGTGAGGGGGAATGTTGGGTGGCATTAGTATTAGTAGTAATGCTTGGTAAAAGGGGGTGGTGTGCTGCATGATGCATGCTTGCAATCTTCTTTTATTTGGGAAAATGAATGATCAGTGGTGGAATCAGAAATCTGATGCTTTGTAGATCTTATCACTAACATTCTGCTTTGGTAGTTTGAAAGAAGCATTTCACTCATTGTAGATACGTCAGGGATAAGGGCTTTAACTTGCAGAAGAGCAACGGTTTTGCAAGAAGTTATATTATAATATGGTTATATAAAATGTTAAATTGAGTAAAGGGAGTGATTTTTTTTTATTATAAATGGGTTATTTTGCTGGGTCATTTTTGTGTCAATCTAGTAAAAAAGAAAAACTAGCTAGAACATGTTTTACAAACAATTAAGGTGATGTTCATCTACCTTTATGAAATAACACCACCAGGTGGGAGTCTCATACACAAGGCTGCCCTTATTAACATGTAAAACCTAGTGGCCTTTATTATACATATAACATATAATGAGAAAAAAAAGGGGGTTTGCAAGTCTATGATATCTTGAATTACATCTTTTGCGCTTTATAATTTGTTTCTACAGAATACGAAAGATATGACTTTGATACTAAACAAATTGTTTATTTTAATGGTATAAATTTTATACTTATTAGGATAATCGTTTTGGTGTGATTTTACAAATGTTCAAAAAATTTCATTGCTGCTGCTGTTGTTAGGATTCAAACTGTTTGTTCATTTGAAGGTATAAAATTTTTAAAAAATTAAGATTATAAATTTGGTGTCCTTTATGGTTAGGCATTCATATGCTTGATCATGTGACTCATATGAGTGAGGGGCAGAAGAGGGATTTTGGTTGTATCAACCTTGCTTAAATGGAAAGGAGGGTAGGCGAAAAGGTATGGCAAGGATAAAAAGGAGAAAAAAAGATATGGGAGGGTGACAAGGTAGACAATCATTGAGTAATTTTGGGGTGTCTGTGCCTTAGGACAATGAAGGATACATCTCTGGTATTTTCTTCATTACGATATTTTTGTGCATTTTCATACTGTAATTTGAGCTTTGGTCTTTGCAATTTACTAGTTTTATTTTATTTTTCATTTCAGACACTATCTTTGTTGTAGTGTTTGCTCAGTGATCCATAATTCTGTTACAGCATTTTTGCGGGTTGCCTCTTTTTGCTTCATTCCACCATTAACTCTGTTTTTGGTGGTATGAAAAAGAAAAGTAGTTTTACTAAGTTGTAAGCTTGTACCTTTTGGTGCTTTTTCTTCTTAGTGGCAAACCATCTTGGCACTGAAAATTGTTCACCTTCAGGCCATGTGTCAGTTTTTTCTGCCTCTTTGGCTTTTTAACCTAAAAAGGGGTTGGTCTTACTGGTAAATAGGATAATGCTACTTTTCCTTAAAGTTGCATATTGAATAAACCAGAAGTAGGTAATTTTGCTTGTATATATTTATTTATTATTCACAAGGTGAAATAGAGTACTGGGCCAGTAAACAGATTCTAAATTCTAAGTTTTTTTAATTATTTATGCTAAGAATGAATATATTGGAGAGAAAGTTGGAGGGCCATCTATTGCGGAAAAGATGGTAGAATTCTGTCTAGGATCGTTTGAACATGTGAGAAGAGGACTAATAGAGGCTCCTATTGGAAGTGTTGATTAGATGGAGGATAACCTAATAACTAGAGGTGCAGGTAGGCCAAGAAATATTGATTCTAAAGGAAATTATTAAAGAAGGATGTAGAATTGTTGTTATGGAAACCATCCAGCCAATAAAGCCTCATGGAGGAGAACTCTACACATGAAGAGTATAATACTAGGATTTTCTTCCTTCTTCTTAGTCTTATAGATATTGTATAGGTGTAGTTTCTTTTGTAATGTGTTGTAGAATTTTGTAGAAACATATGTGGGTTTTATTTGGGCCTTGAAGGGCTGGAAAAATCAGCCAAGAACCCTAAAGACTCTGGCCAAACACTAGAGTAGAAGAGAGCATGGAGTAGAAGTCCCACATCATGTGCAATAGGCCATTTTTGTAAGGGCGCCTTGTTTGGCATGTAGGCACTCCAAATTTTCTTCATTTGCAGTTACATTTTAGTGTGTTTTCTAGGTCCCACACTCATTAGGATATGAAGAGCAATGGGCTTATGCATCTATAAATAAGATCCCTTGCCCCTTTGTACACTCACCCTTTGTTTGAAAGAGAATTGAATTGCTTAAAATGCTTTCTTTTTGTTCTCTTGGGTCATAAATGAGAGTTTTCTTCTCCTTAATGAAAGCACAATTAGGGCAAAAAGAACTTGCTTTAGGTTGAAAGACAGAGAAAGGGAGATTTGACCAACTCCTTGAGTAATAATATGAAAAACTTAGGATGAGAAATAGAAAAAAATAAGGAAGAATTGACAAAAAGTGACATTTCAAGGTTTGACAAATGCAAGCTTAGGAAATGTGGTCCAACTTTATTAGATTGAAAGATGTTTGTTGTCTTGTTATGAAAACCATGTAGGGAGAAACATTTTTATTTTGAGTGTGGCCAATTCTCCTACAAGAGGAGCATGGAGGACATTTGTATCCACTTTGGGTAAAGGAAGGCATATTGAAAAAATCCACCAATAATTAGAAATACAACAACATATAGGGTCCAAATTAACACTCAAATCAAGAATACACAACAAGTTAGTATACATAACAAACCAATATTCAACACCAACACTAAACCAATATCTACTTGCAACCAACACCTTGAATCTCTCTCAAAATACAATGAGTACCAAAAGTCAAACAACAACAATCTACACTCCACATTTAGTGCCAATTGTAAAAGACGACAAACAATGGTGGAGGAAGAGTATGAGAGAAGATGAAGCCCGAGGGAGAGGAGGGAGGAGCCTCTCAATCAAAGTTGATACTGTCGAAACAGATTGTTCCAGTGACGAGAAGGTGGTGCGTGACCTTCACGCGCTGAGCTACATCAAATGGAAATGATGCGTGTGGCAGCCCATGGCAGTGTGTGGCACAGAATTCAGGGATGTGACCAGGTGGGTTGAATGTCGCACAGCGAGCTGCACCAGATCCGGTGGTCTTCGAAGAAAAAGGTGGTGGATATCTCTTAGCTGTTCCTTGTTATTTATAGAAGAAATTACATGAGCAATACCAAGAGGTACAAGAAAAGGCTATATCTAGGTAATTAATGCTAATACGCAAAACAACTTTTTAGGACAGACTACATAAACTATCTAAACAAGTTAAGTTATATAACCAAGATAAATTATTCTAATAATTTGTTTTCTACACTCAGCAAAATGACATCATTTGACTTATGTAGTTGAAAACCCGCATAGTGGTAAAGGGCTTGGTCATTGTATTGGACTATCTGATAATTTATGTTTTGAGGAGTAGATAAAGTTGATTTTGAAAATTACTAAAGGATCTACTGCTCTTTTAATATTGATAGTGATATCTAGGTTGAAGTCAAGAGTGAGAGCAAGTTCATGTTCTTGAAACTTTGCTGTATGCTTGTGGAGATGCTACTAATAAAGAAATCAGGATAAGAATGAAAAGTCTCTGCAAAACTAATGCGTCCATGGTTTCCAAAGATATTTTAAAAAATTATAGCTGCTTCCATTTTGGTGATTAGATATTTTTAGAGAATTTCTAACTAGTAAGGAGTGTTGGATAATGATCTCATCATTATAACATATTCTAAGAAGTTTTTTCAATTTTCATCTAACTTGATGTGCACTCAGCTTATTCTTGTGTGTTGTGGAATTTGATATTCAGGAAGGACATTTTGTGCTTGCCAAATGTGCTGACTATGCTGACATTGGTCTTAATTACAGGCTATTACTGCTTTAAAAAAAGGGGCTTACTTGCTCAAGTATGGAAGAAGAGGGAAGCCCAAGTTTTGCCCTTTTCGACTTTCCAATGTGAGTTTTGTGCTTGTTTTTCTGTAGATATAGATTAATACTTGTGAAAGTGTATGTCTCTTTTCTTCCTAAGATATATGTTTGCAAATACTTTGTCCCTGTATTGTTTCCAAATACAAACTTAGAGCCTCAGACTGTTCTTTTCTTTTAGTTATGTTTTATTATTATTTTACTCTATAAATAATTATAGCAAACTTTTTTGAAAAGGCAGAAGTAGGGAGAAATATAGCAGACGGCCTTGAAGTTGACAGATTAAGACTGTTAGTATTTTTTTAAGAGAGGTAAAAATGTATTCATTGAATAAATTATATTGCGAGGTGCATACTCAAAGTTTCAAATAATTACAGAAAGAACTCTCGATGACTTAACTACAGTTAGATCAGTATATATATTAGGTTTGTAAACTGTTTTCAGTATCGTTGTTAAATTATTAGAAATGACGATTGCTATGCTTGATTACAAAATTTTAATTATCTAATTGAAAAAGTTAAAGCATGATAATGATTTTGCTAAACCATGGGGAACCTTGATTAGTTTACCAGAAATATAGTTTTCATCACAATAAGTATTCATAGTGGAAGATGAGGAGGGACTTCTCTCAGCCATCAGAAGGATTTGATATGTGTTAGACACCCTTTATGCAAGTATTATAAAATGGAAGCTTTACCTTGCCAAAGGCCGTATCCATTAAATTTGGAGTTAAGAAAGTATACTATTACCTTCTTAACTATATCAAGATCTGCTGTATTGAATTAATAGAAACAGAGTGAGATGATTCATTGCTTAGAATGACAAGTTCAAAGACAGTGAACCTCTATTACAGGATGTGTTTATAAGGTCAGGGGAACATGTGGTTTGGAGGTTGATCCTCACTACCCTCGTTCTTCTATATAGAAGCTATGTTTTAGGCATTTAGCACAAGGTGTAGATTGGTTTGTACATTCTATATTCTTCGAGCCCAAAGTGTTTTGCATGGAGTGTAAGGGGAGATATGAAATTGTAGTAAATAGTGAAGGTAATTTTAGGATAGATAAATATCACATTCATTGTTGATATATTTTTTTTTCTTTTGACAATAGGAAAGTAGCAAATAAGTATCTATGATACGATATGATAATTTCTTTATCTATCCTAAAACCACCTTCAATGTTTTGCCGCATAAATTATTCATGCATCTTCATTCACATGACAACTTAAGTTTTGGGGATTGTTGATTTTTGACAGTTTCCATTTTATGCAGTTTTTTTCCTTCCAATAATTGTTGGTTTTTCAAAAGTTGAAAGTATTTGATTTGTCTGTTGCTTTCAGGATGAATCTGTTTTGATATGGTTCTCGGGGAAAGAAGAGAAGCGCCTTAAACTAACTAATGTTTCTAGGATTAAATCTGGACAACGCACAGTAAGTGTTTCACAATGATAAGGAAATCATTCATCCTGTTTTGCTGCTTCAGATTTAGCCAACAATGTCATTTCTTATTTTTATAAATAATTGTTATAAGGTAGTTGTGTAATTTATATAATTAATAAAGCTTGCATTTTATGTATGTAGTATTGTCATCTCACAATTTGTTCTTAGTCAATATATAGATGATATGCCATTCACTATCCACTTCTACTAAGAAGCTTGCCAGCTAGGTCTTTTGTTATTCTGAATCGTTTCCATTATATGGCTGTTTATGGATCTTGTTTCCCTTCAGGAGATGCTTCAGATTTATTATGATTTACTGGCTACTGATGATTAATTTATTGTGGTCCGATGCTATCATTTATGTAGTTTCTAATAGCAACTCTTATGCTGCTTCTATCCAGGAAATTATATACATGCTGATGTACTTTTGCACTATCTTTTCTAATAACTTATCATTTATGTAAAAATACACTACACGATTGTGTTGTTTTGGTGAACATGATCATGGGTTTATTCAATTATCATAAATATATTCAGAGTTTCTTCTTGACTATGAGCATCTGCATTGAATTCATCTGAAGTGATAAGGTTGTCTTGTCTATCTCTGTTATGACTGATTAAACATGATTCTATTTTTTCAGCCAATCTTTCAAAGATATCCGCGGCCTGAGAAGGAATACCAGTCATTTTCTCTCTTTTACAATGATAGATCGTTAGACTTGGTATAAATTTCTATATTCATCTCCCCTTATCCATCTTCTTGAAAACTGATTCATATATGCAGCTTGGTAAAAAAGTATTTGATTAACTAAGTATCAGTTAATTTAATTAATAATCTACCTACTGTCAACCACAAATTTGTGAAAAGGGTGGTGGCCAGTGGCTGAAACGTGTGGTAGATTCATGGTTAACCTTGGATAGATTATTTGTTTGGTTTAACTTATGCTTGGTTGATCAAATATTTTATGGTCACAAAATAAATAAAAACTTTTTCCCAAGCTATTATATGGGCCATTTTTTGGGGTTGTGCTTGGTCTGATGCTTTGATTGCTCAAATATAATTTATATTGAGTATTATTAAGGTATATTGTTTCTAAAACTTTATGTAATGTTGTGATCAATGCTTTTCTTCTAGATTTGTAAGGATAAAGATGAAGCTGAGGTTTGGTTCAGTGGATTGAAAGCATTAATCTCGCGCAGTCATCACCGGAAGTGGAAACCTGAGTCAAAAAGTGATGGTATTCCATCTGAAGCTAGTAGTCCCCGAGCATACACTAGACGAAGTTCTCCCTTGAATTCTCCATTTGGTAGTAATGAAAATTTGCCAAAGGTATTACTATATTCTGTGTCCTTTTATTTTCTCCCTGTTTGACTGCATTTCAGTTACAATGTTTATTAAGAGGATTTTTTCCTCTTCCATACTCAGGACAATGGAGATCATCTTCGCCTTCATTGCCCATATGAAAGTCCCCCGAAGAATGGTTTGGATAAAGCATTTTCTGATGTGATTTCTTATCCTATTCCTCCAATGGGTTTCTTCCCTCCAGATTCTGTGAGTGGCTCACTCCACTCCGTGTCATCAGGAGGATCAGATAGCATGCATGGTCAAATGAAGACAATGCCTATGGATGCTTTTAGAGTTAGTCTATCAAGTGCGGTTAGCTCATCTAGCCAAGGTTCTGGTCATGATGACGGTGATGCCTTAGGGGATGTTTTCATTTGGGGGGAAGGCACAGGTGATGCTGTACTGGGTGGTGGGTCTCACCAAGTTGGGAGTGATTTTGGTGTCAAAATGGATTCTCTGTTGCCCAAAGCCTTGGAATCAGCAGTAGTTCTTGATGTACAGAATATTGCTTGTGGTGGGAAACATGCGGCCTTAGTTACCAAACAAGGTGAAATTTTTTCCTGTGGGGAAGAATCAGGAGGAAGGCTTGGGCATGGAGTTGATTCAGATGTTCCCCATCCAAAGCTTATCGAATCTCTAAGTAATACAAATATCGAACTTGTAGCTTGTGGGGAGTATCATACATGTGCTGTGACACTTTCTGGTGATCTTTATACATGGGGTGATGGCACTTACAATTATGGTCTTCTAGGGCATGGAAATCAGGTGAGCCACTGGGTCCCAAAAAGGGTAAATGGCCCTTTGGAGGGAATACATGTTTCATCTATTTCTTGTGGTCCATGGCACACTGCTGTTGTAACCTCTGCTGGGCAATTATTTACTTTTGGTGATGGGACATTTGGTGTTCTGGGTCATGGAGACAGAAAAAGTGTTTCCTTGCCTAGAGAAATAGAGTCCTTGAAGGGTCTTCGTACTGTTCAGGCTGCTTGTGGGGTTTGGCATACTGCCGCAGTTGTGGAGGTCATGGTTGGAAATTCAAGTTCCAGCAACTGCTCTTCAGGGAAGCTGTTTACGTGGGGTGATGGAGACAAAGGTCGACTTGGGCATGGTGACAAGGAATCAAAACTTGTTCCAACCTGTGTTGTGGCTCTTGTTGAACCTAATTTTTGTCAAGTGTCATGTGGTCATAGTATGACTGTTGCACTTTCTCGATCAGGCCATGTCTATACAATGGGCAGTTGTGTCTATGGCCAGTTAGGAAATACTCAAGCTGATGGGAAGCTACCAACCCGTGTAGAAGGAAAACTTTCAATGAGTTTTGTGGAAGAGATAGCTTGTGGTGCATATCATGTAGCAGTTTTAACTTCAAGGACTGAAGTTTTCACGTGGGGGAAGGGTGCTAATGGTCGTTTAGGCCATGGTGATACTGACGACCGAAGCACCCCAACATTAGTGGAAGCTCTGAAAGACAAACAAGTAAAAAGTATTGCTTGTGGTACAAATTTCACGGCAGCCATATGCCTGCATAAGTGGGTATGTGGTGTTGACCAGTCTATGTGTTCGGGCTGCCGCTTGCCCTTGAATTTCAAAAGGAAACGCCATAATTGTTATAATTGTGGACTTGTTTTTTGTCATTCATGCAGTAGTAAGAAATCTGTCAAGGCTGCAATGGCACCAAACCCCAACAAACCTTATCGCGTCTGTGATAATTGTTTTAATAAACTAAGGAAAACCACTGAAACTGTTTCTTCATCTCAGTCTTCTATGATCAGAAGAGAAAGTGTTAATCAGGGGTCACTTGAGTTTATTGGTAAGGATGACAAATTTGATTCCAGATCTCATAATCAACTTGCCAGGTTTTCTTCAATTGAATCCTTGAAACAAGTGGACAGCAGATCCTCGAAGAAAAACAAAAAATTGGAATTCAACAGTAGCCGAGTCTCACCTGCTCCGAGTGGTGGTTCACAGTGGGGAGCAGTGAATATTTCAAAATCTTTTAATCCTGTTTTTGGATCATCGAAGAAGTTTTTTTCAGCTTCTGTTCCTGGATCTAGAATTGTTTCTCGGGCAACATCCCCAATATCTAGACGACCTAGTCCACCTCGTTCAACTACTCCAACCCCAACAGTAGGAGGACTTTCATCCCCAAAGGTAGTTGTGGATGATGCTAAGAGAACCAATGATAACCTCAGTCAGGAGGTTATTAAATTAAGATCGCAGGTACTTTATATCTTGCTTTTATTGATAGATGGTATTCCTTACTGAACTAGTTTTTTTAGCAGAATTATAATGTAAAAAAGCTCGATGTCATTGACTCTCTCTCTTGTATTGAAACTAGGTCTTTCTTGTTAATGATATTATTTTAATGTGGATTGTGTCTGAATAAATGACCCGGATACCATGGGGAGAAAGAAAGACAAGCAAGAAAGGAGTTTATACCAATTGCTTTTATGCATTGATTGTTTCTAGCTAAATGCATGTTTAGTTGGAAGTAGCCACATTATTTGCTGTATTATACTATCAGCTAATGGTTGAGTTGAATATTAATTTACGAGCCAGAAAATATAAAATTTCAATCTATATGCAGAGAAGTAATATTGTCATGTAAATTTTAATTTTTAGTTATTGTTACATCAGAGCATGTGCATGCAACTGTTTGGAGGGGGTGGTGATAGCTGAGCTAGCTCGTCAATTGTACAAGAGGCAGTTAGCTAAAAGTTCAGTAAGTAAGTTGGGCTCATGAACTCATGAGCTGAGTCTGAATTGAAAATTGAAAATTTGACTTTCTTTAAGTCAATGAGCTGAGCTTGAACTTTTATAGATTTGGCTCTGATAGAGGTCCATCAGTATTAGGCCAAGGAGACGGACCTTGGATGTAGAAGAAATGTAAAAGGAAAAACAAAGTTAAATAGACTAGGCCAGGACAGGACACATAGGGCCCGTTTGGAGGAAATTTCTTCATAAACACTTTTCGAAGAGAAAAATAAGAAGGGAAAATGAGTAACAATTAGGTTATAAATGATTAAAAATCAGATTTTGGAGAAACTAATACAAAATAGCATCTACTATTTAGTTTACGAATAAACTAATTTTAACTATGGAAGAGTTAATTTCATTTTCCTTATTTTTCTCTTCTAAAAGTGTTTACGAAGAAGTTTCTCAAAACAGGCGCATAATCTGGTATGCTATGTTTCTGTTTTGGTTGAGATGCACTGATAGTGGACAGGTAGTTATAAAGGAGGCTTTAGACAGAAGGGCTATTTTTCTCTTTCTGTTGTTCCATTCGGATTCTAGCTCCGGCAATAGCTCTAGGTAGGGAGTTAACCATCTTATTTATACCCCAGAAGGTGTTTAACTCACTTTCATTTGGTGGAAGAGTTTACGTCTTCTGTTAATTTATTTTCCGAACCACAACGTGATGAAATCTCCTGTACGTTTATTTGTAGTGAGCCTGATGAATTTTTTGTCCCTGTTTAGGTGGAAAACCTGACTCGGAAAGCACAGCATCAAGAAGTGGAGTTGGATAGAACAACTAAACAGTTAAAAGAAGCGATAGCAATTGCAAGTGAAGAAACTGCCAAATGCAAAGCAGCAAAGGAAGTGATCAAGTCACTTACTGCCCAGGTAGAAACTCTAACCGCTCGAGCCACTTTTAAGAACTATATTCCTACAACAGCTACAAGCTCTCAGATACTTAGAAAGCAAAACTCAGAGAACCCAAAAAAAAAATCGTTTTCATATTGGTTTGCACACAGGTAGAGAGGATTGGTAACATTTACTTTTGTTTTTCCATTTAAAATAAGCTAACTATATCTAGAGAAACCTTATTCAAGTAGATTATATCCCTAGTGATGCTTTCTTTAGTTATTTGATTAGACCTAACTCAGTAGGATGAGTAGGCTAGTAGATGAAAAAAAATAAGCCATTGCCACTATAAATGTGATTTGTGTGTTGTCTGTAATTGATCCCTATTACAGGAAAGTAGTTATGAACCTTGGTCTATAAATTATAACTGGCTTTTGTTTATCATAAATATTATCGAGAAAATTTGCATTCAAATACAAATCTTGCTTGGAGAACAAGTAGTGTACATATTAAAGGGATGACCAACCTCTGGAAAACATGCCTAAACTACTACAAGAATGAGGAAAATATCACAGAACAGAAGCTATGCATTGGTTTGACATAACTTTACCAAAATTTAATATCCTATACAATTTAGGAAAGCATGAATAAGTTACGGTTGGGTTCAATTCAACTAAACTAAACTGGTGGGTTTTCAATTTTTATATTTTAAACTTATTCCTTGTGTATATGTACTGGATGTATCAGAACTGGTCTCGTGAAGCTTACATGTCTCTCTTTTCTTGCACTAAATAGTTGAAGGACATGGGCGAGAGGTTTCCTTTAGGAGTGTCCAGGACTGTCAGATCACCACCCTCTCTTGCTTCCTTTGGCCCAATTCCTGGTTCCAATGACCTTAACAATGCTTCCTTGGATCGATTGAATGTCCAAGCAACAAGCTCAGAATCAGACTCAACTGGATCTAATAACCAGTTACTCTCAAATGGATCAAGCACCATCATCAACCGGAGTGCAGGTCACATTAAACAAAGTCAGTCAGATGCTACTAGCACAGGTCACATTAAACATGGTCAATCGGATGCAACTAGTAGAAATGGAAGCAAAACAAAGGATAGTGAGACTGAATGGGTTGAGCAAGATGAACCTGGTGTGTATATTACTCTCACCTCCCTACCAGGAGGTGTAATAGATCTTAAAAGAGTTCGCTTCAGGTATAGAATGCTCTACTGTATTTGCATTTTTTTGGTCAACATACTAAACACTTCACCTCCAAATTTGGTAATGTTGAGTAGGGGAATGCTAGGAATGCAATTTCTAATACATTTTTGCCATCACATTCTTTATTTTTAGTTGGAATTCATGTGGGTGTCACCATTATAGAAATAAGTAGAACTACTAGTGGAACCTACATGAATTTTAACCAATTATGTTGGAAGGAGTGTGTAATGTATTGGAATCTCATGATAGATATAGGGTGTAAGGTTTGAGAAGCAATTTCCTACCTAAATGCTTTATCCTTTTTTTGGTTTATGATGTAAAAGAAAGCTTTACTAGCAATTCAGATAACTGTTGCATTTGAAATGTTAGCTATATCATATACAACCTGGGTTTAACCTTGCAATGGTAAATGCAGTCGGAAACGGTTTAGTGAGAAAGAAGCAGAACAATGGTGGGCGGAGAATCGGGGAAGAGTATATGAACAATACAATGTGCGGACGATTGACAAGTCAACAATTGGTGTCGGGAGTGAGGACCTGGCTCATTGATGATAAAGTAAGAATATGGCATCAATTCCATACATTTTTTTTCTAATCTCATTACACTTCATTCTTTCCGTATATGTAGCTTGTCTGGGGGTTGAGGGTGAGAAATGTAAATTGGTAGTAGCTTGTTGGCTCTTGTTTAAAGTAGGTGCAATGTAAATTTCATTAGCGAATGCATTTACTAATTTTTCTTTTACACCAGTTATATACCTTCAGCCATGAATTCATTATTTCCTTAACATCCAAAATGATTCTCATTTGGTTATTAATTATATATTAACCAAATTATATATTTACATGTTGATATCTGGAACTAATCACTGCTAGTACCTTACTTAGCTTCGAATACTTCTGATTTTCACAGCTTCTGAAACCAAGCAAGCATCAAGGTTCACCCTGTTACCCTTTGACGCTCTGTGAGACCATGTCAATAACTTCCCATGTCAAAATTTTGAAATTATATATCATCTTACCAATTACTTCTTGTTTCTCAGCAACTTAGCATTTATTACTTAATTAAGAAATAATAATTTCTTGGTTTATTTTGGCAATATTTGTTATTCTTTAAAGAAATTAAAGGAGTTTCATACTCATGCAAACTAATAGATGTCAATGAAGAGAATTATTTGTAGAGGAAGATGGTAAGTTAAAACACTGCTGAGTATAAAAATATGTAAATCCCATATTGCTCACTATAGATTAACTAATGAGAAAAAAAAAATATAAAATGAAAATATATGCAATTATTTTCTATATTTTCTATATTTACATGGATGGGTCTATAGTTGATCATGAAGACTCATGACCTATGGTTGATTAAGATGACCTATGGTTGATTAAGAAGGCTTATGGTCTAAGATAGTAACTTCCATTGTATATTGGAGAAGTATTGCTTTAAGGTCTAAAATGATAGAGTCTACATTATAATTTGCGGTAGTGGAATGTGTATTTGCACAATTCTTTTTTAAAAAAATTAATCTTGTATATTTTTTATGATATTATATTATCTATAATACGTATATTTCTTTTTTATTGTTCATTTAGCTTTTGCGTCTACATATTATACTATCATTGTTTCATGATTACTACAATTTTATCCTTTTAAAAAAAATACTAAATTAATATATATTCTTAGTTTTTAATGAAATGTTTATAATGTATTTACTAAGGAGAGAGACATTGTCACTTTTTTTTTTTTGTGTTATTTATGTTGGTTTGAGGAATATGCCTTCTTCTAAGGAAGAAGACAACATTATTACAACATAAGTTACTACATAAGGATATCCCACTCATATTTTCATTTAACAGTGCTATGTTAATTAATTACGTATCTTACTACAAATTCTAGTTTTGGAGTTTGTAATACCACAATAAGATTGCACTTTGCTATCTATGTCGTAAATGAAGAATCATTTTGTGACTTTAAAGAAAGCAAGTATCCTAAGGTACTTGGTGGTAGAGGTAGACTAAGAGAGACATCTTAAGGGGATAATGATTAAACTATGTTTTTGAAGATACAAAAAAAGTATTTCAAGTCACACATTGTTGAAAGAGTAATAAGAAGTGAGGAACTTGGACTACAAAAAAGAAGGTTTGTGAATGGGCAACATACTTACTTGGATGACACCAATGAGTTATTAAGAAGGCTCATGATGTAGGATAGTGACTTTCATTGCACTTGGGAGGGGTGTTGCTCTAAGGTTTGTCCAAGTGGCAAAACCTATGTCATAATTTGTGGTAGAGGGGGTATGCTTTTGCGCAACCTTATAATAATAGTCATAAATCTTTGATCTTCCCAATTCTCAATATTTGGCCTAATCTTCCCAACATATCAGTTGTTTATCAACCAGTTGCAAAATTTCCAGCAATGAACATTGCAACCAACAACCACGTCAGTAGAAAAGTATACTAGTTAGTAGAAACGTACATGTTGAATCTTTGTGTTGTTATTTGTACAATTTATCATAAAATTGAAAATGAGTTACTTCGCTCATGATACAAAGTAACATTCATATCTTGCCTGAAATATGTTTTAATACACATGATAAATATATAATTATATTGAGTATGAGATAAGTATGACAGAAGGGTAAGACCTGACAAAAAAAACATAAATATCAAAATAATAACAATAATCTTCTCAAAACAAATAACAAAAATAGCAAAAAAATAATATCTTTATATTAGAAAAAATAAAATGAAATAACCTCTGAAACACAAGTTCATCAACAAGTCATTTATCTTTCAAAAGAAATTTAAAAAAATCGAGAAAAAGATATACCTATAATTAATATTAAAAAAATATGTGTTACTTTGTTTTTATAATTTTTCATAACTAAAAAATATACATTTTGGTTGTTGTAGTTGATACTAGAAAAGTCAAAACAAATAGTATTGATCTATCAACAAAACGATGCATATTCCATTTTAACCTTGTATTGGAAAAAAATTGAAGAATAAAATATCTTAATAATAGAATAAATGTCTCCAATATAAAATGATTTGAATGTATGAGGATCTTTTCAACTGATGATGTATAACAATATTACTATAAAGTAGAAAGTGGTACACTAGGCTTTACAAATTTCTATATTGATGAATATTTTCTAAATTATGTATCAAATTATCAACATTAATTCCTTCTATTCAATCCTCAGTTTATAAGTAGGATGTTAAACAACTTGTTCAATGATTAACACTTAAGTTATTTATAATATATTCATTTTCTTTTTTAATAGAATGAGTGCAGAGTATTTTGTCAACCTAAAGTGTATACAAATTAAAAAATTAACCTACAATCTTGTTTATGGTTTGCTACTACCAATAATATAAAATATAAAAAAATATTTAAAGTAAATAAAATTTAAAAGGATAACATTATTTTTATCTTTATCTTAATTTTGTATTGGAAAAGAAGCTAATAATTTCATCCAGGGTGCATACTTTTAAAGCAAAAGTATAACTAACACATGGTTATCATAAGCACTGGGCATTACATTTGAGATTCTTTGGGGGCAATTCATCAACATTAAATACAAAAAAAATCCATTATTCCATAATCTTTTTAGTCTTCCATAAATCAGGCAACAACACTTTTAATTAGTTTGTACAACTCATTGAAGTTTCGTGAGTAGAAAATCAATCTAAGCTTCCACTTTCTTATATCTTTTCAAATTGGACATTTGACCAACCAACAAGACAAACATGAAACTAAATGAAAAGTAATTAACATTATCCAAAGTTTTCAAATAAGAATTCAAAATAAAAGTTATGAAGAGGTCTTGAAAGAATAACTTGACACTAAAACAATAACATTGTTCCAATTTCAAAATAAAAAGCATAAGAAAAATCTCATTTTCCCCCTTCATTTCGGATCATGTGCACTTAGTTTTTTTAATAACCATATCTGTCAAACAAGATGAAATAGTGTTTTAATCACATAATTATTAAGATCAAAATATTTTACTAGGATATGATTCATATAAAGTGAGTAAAATAAAATAAGTCATTTCAATCATTGATGAGAAATATCCATATGTGTATGCAATATCAATGATTAAGTTTACTTTTTTACTTTCTAAGTTCAATTGCTCACTTCAGAGGATCTAGATTTGTTCACTACAAGTAGAAAGAAAGTACAATTTCTCAAGATACCACAATACTCATAACAATAACTCTTGATATCTGGAACTAATCATTGCTAGTATTTTACTTTTAGCATTTCAAATACTTCTGATTTTCACAATTTGTGAAACCATGCAAGCATCAACATTCACATACACTACCTGGTTACTCTTTGGTTCCATGAGACAATGTCAATAACTTACCATATCAAAATATTGAAATTATATATCATCCTACCAATTACTCCTTGTTTCTCAGCAACTCAACATTTATTTCTTTGGTAATATTTGTTATTCTTTGTAGAAATCAAAGGAGTTTCATACTCATGCAAACTAACATATGCCGATGAAGAGAATCATTTGTAAAGGAAAATGATTAAGTTAAAACACTTGCAGAGTATACAAACATGTTAATCCCACATTTCTCAATATATATTAACTAATGAGAACCAAAGAATACAAAATGAAATTGCATACGATTATTTTCCATACTTACCTGGACAGGGTTTATGGTTGATCATGAAGGCCCATGACCTAAGGTATTAACTTTCATTGCACTTTGGAGGGGTACTACTTTAATGTCTGTCAAAAATGGCAGAGCCTACGTCATAATTTGTGGTAGTGGGGTTTGCGTTTGCGCAACTCCTTCTATACAGTTTTTTAAATTTATAATCTTGTTTTTTAATATCATTTTTTATTTTCTTTTTTTGTGATATTATATTATCTATAATACGTATATTTTTCTCTAATTGTTCATTTAGCTTTTGTGTCTATATATTATACTATCATTGTTTCAAGATAGCAAGATTATTTTAATAAGCCGTATTTATTATTGTTCTTTATCTCTTCCTATATATGTAAAATTTACGTAGTAGAGTATGGAATGGAGACTTTTTTTTTATTATAAACATCACAAAGTGCACATGATTTTCTAGTTGACCATTGCATAGTGAGGATGTCACTCATTTGGTATGTGTGTGTAAAGGAGGTGTTTAGTTTGTTTTAACTGGAATTTTGAAGAATTTTTTTTTACTATATGTTGTTTGGTACAATTCCATTTTAATTTGATTGGGTGGAGCACTAAAGACCTTATACATGCCACCTATAATTGAAATCCCACAAGTTATGAATATTTTATGTTTTATATTTATGTGTTTCCATTTGATATAGTTTTATTATTCAGTAGTGATGTAGTTTTCAAATAAGTAGCTTTCGTCGTGCTTTGTTAATTAATTAAGTAGCTTACTACAAATTCTAGTTTTGAAGTTTGTAATCCCATAATAAGACTGCGCTTTGTTGTTGTGAAGTGTCCTAAATGAAAAATCATTTTGTGACACCAAGTGCAAGTCATAATTATTACTTTTTTCTATATTTTTTTTACAAGTTGGTATTTTCAAATAATTTATTATTCTGGAAGAAAACAAGTATCTTAATGCACTTGGTGACAACAGGAGACAAAGAGAGATATATTAAGGGGATAATGATTAAGCTCTGTTTTTTAAGATACAAAAGAAGTATTTCAAGTCCCACATTGCTTTAAGAGTAGTAAGAAGTGAGGAACTTGGACTACAAAATAGAAGTGTGTGTGAATGAGCAACATACTTACCTGGACAACACCAATGAGTGATCAAGAAGGCTTATGGTGTAGGGCAGTGACCTTCATTGCACTTGGGAGGGGTGTTGCTCTAAGGTCTGTCCTAGTGGCAGAACCTATGTCATAATTTGTGGTAGAGGGGGCCTGCGTTCGCGCAACCCTTATATCTATAGTCATAAATCTTTGAATGCACACTATATAATATATTTGATGTCTTTTGTAGTTGCTGCATAATATTTTAATATATTAAAAATTGTACCGATCAGGTAGTCGGAAGTGATGACGTGGCAGCAAGCGATAATATAGGCGTGTTGAGCGGAACACTTGGCTGACAGAAGGGAAGCACATCGGGAAGTTTGTGTAGTCGCCAATTGTTA
>Ga0123342_1004430_pt1 | contig 21446 bp, 14 predicted proteins | sample Turbeawhitnodule_FD_89960 | JGI IMG/M metagenome (GOLD analysis project Ga0123342, IMG submission 89960) | Root nodule microbial communities of legume samples collected from Mexico - Turtle bean Mexico white nodule | ecosystem: Host-associated > Plants > Roots > Nodule | place: Mexico: Nepantla...
TAAAATGAAACCTGAATAACTAATTTTCTATTTATATAGCTTTTTCACTTTAATAATAAAATATTCAGGTGTCATTTTAATTGTACCATTTCTACTCTAAGACTATTTTTCTCGGTCCTTACAGGTACCGGACGAAAAAGATCAAGTTCATCCCAAAGAGTTTTTTAGTTGAGTGAAATAATTTGTAATTCTCATCATCTCTTGAATATCAAAAATATGAATCATAACCTTGATAATTCAGGAAACAATAGTATATTGACTCTCTGCCATGTTGGAAATAATGAGTTAGTATGATTGGGAGCTTATACAGTTCCATCAATGAAACCTATCTTGTTCTTTGAAATGAGGCTCATTTAAAATGAACGAGACCACCCATGGGTAAATGTAGCAAGGTAAGGTGAACAAAGATCTTGTGAGGTATCAACAACTTCACTCATGGGTAAATGTAGCAACTAGAGCTCGGATACCATATTGAGAAATGAACTTTAAGTCTAACTCAGCCTCATAAAACCGACTTATAAGGTGAGGTTTTCACCAACTTATATACTATGAAATGTCTTAATCTCTAATTGACGTGTGATCTCCAACATAAACAATAAACTACTTTTAGTTCTCGATCAATCGATCAAGTTTCACTAAGCAAATTAACACTACGAAGATGCAAATGGACCTGAGCCACTCCTAAAACAACTCGATTATTATTTGAATGTGCAACCACTCCTGGTTAAAATCCAAGTATTGTTTGGACCCCAACCACTCCTAGCGAAATAATTTCTGTTCTTTTTTCTTTTTTCTTTCCTTCTATTCTTTTTAATGGATTGACTATTAATATTTTTATAAATGAAAAATTAATATTAAATTATATATTTAATTGATTTGGGATTTTGTGCAAATGGGTTATATTATATGTTAATGTTTATTGAAAATGATGAAATTATTATGGATTTAGGGTCATACATTTGGATGATGTGTGAATCTTTGTTTAAGTAATGTATTAAGTATTGACACATGTTGTAAAAGAGATCATTTTGTTTCACTAATGGTCTAAGTCACATAGATTAAAATATCAAGTGGTGAGAAGCTGAGAATGGAGTTCTTGCACATCGTGACATGTTGCAGAAATTAAAAGTTGTTATCATTATTCCGTAACATATTAAAAATCATGGATGACAATCAAGGGACGAAGACAAAGTGCATGTTACGAGCTGACCATCAATATCCAGAAGATATTACTCTCTTGTTCCAGAAAAATGAATAACAATCTGCTATGTGTCATGTCCAAATGTACAATAGAGAAAATTCAAATTTTGATGTTCAAGAGTTATCCACTTGCCAACTACAATGTATACTACCTACGTTATACACAATAAGACTAAATGAATAGTGATGTGATTGTGAGGAATTTCAAACTCTCCACCTTTTCCATGCTCATGTCTTTTATACTATAAAAACATTACATAATTATTATTAACAATTTAAAATTGCTCCATAAATCATTTAAGTGTATTAACAACTAAAAATTACAAAAATGAAATTTATATTTAAAATATTTTTATAATAGAATTTTAACTATTTTATAAGCGTATATACAGATTTTATAATACATATGCAGTATTAATAGCTCTTTCGGGCATTCTTTAACTATACACAAATTTTTTTTAGTAAAACAAATTTGTTTTAGAAGCATATATAGGATGAACATTTTCAATCTAATATCGTATTTCTAATATACAATTTATACTCGTAAATTTATTTTTTAAAAAATTATTTATAATATCTGTGCTTTTAATTAAAATCGAACTTTTCACATACTAAATTAAAATGGTATCTTTCTCTAAATTAAATTTGTATTTCTCTAAATAGACTTACACCTTTATGTTATATACTTATTAAACACTTATTCTTTCTTTCTATAACTCCATTATATTATATATTTTATATTTCCTATGTATCTATGTGTATCTTAGGTGTTGCTCACTAGTTTGGATGTAGATGAATCATTTTCCCTTATCCTATATTGCCCCCTACTGCAATTTTGGCACCGCTTACACAACACATCACTGACAACAACAAAACTAACTTTAAGGAAACTTTGACCCCATAACAACAACAACCAAACCTGACAAGTGAATCATGAATTCTGAAGAAACCATCATCCATAAGGAATGTCTAATAACAACTACCAGAGTTTCCGTTTGCAACCAAACCTCGTGTCATCTCACTTCAATGTCCACGTATTCCTCTAACACGTGACTCCCCCTCTTCATTCCACGAAAATAAAGAAGAAAAAACCACTCTTTTCCTTTTACTGTAACACCCTTTCACATGCCACCCTGCTTTTGCTTTATGTGTTACGAGTTGTAAAGAGCCAAATTTATTAGAAGCTATGTTGAGGCTTTACGTGTGTATTTTGGAGGCCAAGGACCTTCCCGTGAAGGATACATACGTAGAGCTTAGACTTGCCAAGTTCAAGGCCAAGACAAGGATTTTGACGAACAAGTGCACCCCCATTTGGAACCAGGAGTTTTGTTTCAGGGTGCATGATGCTGAGGACGTGCTCCTTGTGTCTGTTGTTAGTCATGTGAATGAGTGCAGGGTGACCAATGGTTATGTGGGTTTCGTGGGTGAGGTACGGATACCTGTAGCCTCAATTGCTTTTGAGGATAAGCAAACCTTGCTGCCCACCTGGTTCTCTCTTCAAAGCCCCAAGAGTGGAAAATTTTTCAATAAATATTGCGGTTTGCTTCCCTCACTACATTACTTACACACACTAGCATTAACATAATCATCTTTTCTACTTGTTTGTGTTTACCACATGACATGAGTTTAATGTCTATACATACACTAACAAAAACTCATAGTAGATATGATTCTAATGATTTTTTCTTTAAATTCAATAAAGTTATCATATATAATGATTTATATGACTTGTGACTAGATACACAATTCTATAAACTTGTCGTTGTACTAATAGTGTATGAACTATTCTCTCTTACTTTATGTTTCTTTTAAACCACTCTTTTATTTCTGTGTAATTTTGAACTGCTTTGCCATATGTGACTGATATTTAGCTCAATGTCTTGTATAATCAGGGAAAATTCTCCTTACTGTTTCTCTTCATGGTAAATACTGTGCTTCTTTTACCAAGCATAAGCATCCTCCAAATTCAACTTTTGCAGTTGAGAACTCAAAAGACTTGGAATGTCTTCACACTTCATGTCGGGCACCTTGTGATAAAATGGGCCTAGGCAAACAGTTGAAGGTTATTGCTAATGTTGTGCATAAGATTTTCAAAAAGAAAGAAGGAAACTCAAAGCCCGGGGATTCTTCAGAACTATCCACTATGTTATCTGATTATGAAGATAGTGTTCAGGAAGATTCATCTCCTTGCAGCTTTGAAGAAGCCCTTGCACTAATGGAATCAGGAGATAGCAAACCTGAGATGCCTGAAAATTTGTCTGGCGGTGTTTTAGTAGATCAGATTTATTTAGTCTCTCCAAGTGACCTTAATGTGTTTCTTTTTGCACCCAATTCACAGTTTCGCAAAGATTTGGCTGAACTGCAGGGAACAACAAATGTGCAAGAGGGACCTTGGACATGGAAAAATGGAGACGTGTCAAGTTTAACACGAGTTGTTTCCTATACAAAAGCTGCAACAAAATTGATTAAGGCAGTCACTGCCACTGAGGAGCAAAAGTACATTAGAGTGTGTAGAAAGGAATTTGCTATACTTGTTAGTGTAAGTACACCAGAGGTCCCATATGGGAATACATTTAGGATTGAATTTCTTTACAAGATAATGCCTGGTGGAGAGGTATCTTCAGGAGAGGAATCCTCCCATCTTGTTGTGTCATGGAGCATTGTCTTCCTCCAAAGCACAATGATGAAAAGCATGATAGAAAGTGGGGCAAGACAGGGTTTGAAGGAGAGTTTTAGCCTGTTCTCCGAAAAACTAGCGCAGAATTTTAAGGTGCAAAATAAGGCAAATTTTCCAGACAAGGAACATTTTTTAGCAACTTTGCAAACTGAAGACCAGTGGCATTGGTGGCAGGCAATTACATACTTTTGTAATTTCACTGTGGTTTCTACCATTTTCATGTGTTTGTATGTGGTGGTGCATATTCTATATTGTGGTCCAAGTCTACCTCAGGGCTTGGAATTTAGGGGTCTTGAATTGCCAGATAGTTTTGGGGAACTCATTATAAGTGGAGTTTTAATCACCCAGTTGCAGCGTGTTTATAATATGCTGTCTCACTTTGTTCAAGCAAAATTTCAAATGGGTAAGTAAAAATATCATTTGAACATATTATACTTGTTATCTCTGTTAAGGGACTTCATCTGAGGGATCACACTCCTCTTCATTTTCTTCTAATAGGAACTGACCATGGCCTCAGAGCTCATGGTGTTGGATGGGTTCTTACAGTGGCTTTAATTGAGGGGGTTGACTTGGCCTCCTTGGAATCAGAAGGGTTGTCAGATCCCTATGTAGTTTTCACTTGTAATGGACAAACAAGATCAAGCTCTGTCAAGCTTCAAACGTCGAATCCTCAATGGAATGGTTTTGCCTTCTAACTTGTTAATAGTTATCTAATCTGCAATAACTTGCTTTGATATGGATACATCTTCACTGAAATTGTCTATTTGTATTGATACTTATATGCAGAAATATTAGAGTTTGATGCTATGGAAGAACCACCATCAGTTTTGGATGTGGAAGTTTTTGATTTTGACGGTCCATTTGACCAGGATGTTTCACTTGGACATGCTGAGATCAATTTCCTAAAGCACACATCAACTGAGTTGGCAGACATGTGGCTCTTGCTCGAAGGAAAACTTGCTCAATCTTCTCAGTCAAAGTTGCACCTGAGAATTTTCTTGGACAATAATAAAGGAGTTGAGACAATCAAGGAATATTTGGAGAAGATGGAAAAGGAAGTAGGCAAAAAGGTAAGCATTAGCATTAGGAATCTTCCTTGCTCCCTTCTCCTTGCCCCATGCACATGCCTTCGTAATTGGTATCATGCAGTTCAACCTAGCCTACTTCATTTTTTTCTACTTGTGCCATAGAACATTTAGACCTATTTATTGTATATAACTGAGTAGCTGAATGGCAGTTGAATCTTACATCACCACAAAGGAATTCTACATTCCAGAAATTGTTTGCATTACCTCCGGAAGAATTTCTCATAAAAGATTTCACTTGTTACCTCAAGAGAAAAATGCCTTTACAGGTACGCAAGACATCAAAAGGGAGATTTGCTCTAATAATATGAAATGTTGACTTGATGTATAACAAGTTATATCCATAATGTATACAAAGGATGCTTTCCTGCTATAGGGTCGACTGTTTCTTTCAGCACGGATTCTGGGGTTTCATGCCAATTTCTTTGGACACAAAACCAAATTTTTCTTCCTTTGGGAAGATATTGAAGAGATACAAGTGCTTCCTCCCTCATGGGCAACATTAGGAAGCCCTACATTGGTCATAATTCTGCGAAGAGGTCGAGGTCTTGATGCAAGGTACGGTGCAAAGACTCAAGATGAAGAAGGGAGACTTAGGTTTCATTTTCAATCATTTTCTTCATTTAGTGCTGCCTCCAGGTATGAACAAGGCATGCTTATATTCCTAATCTCATATATTGATGACATCTATTGACATCTCATTTTGTTTCCACAAAAGAACAATAAAGGCCCTGTGGAGAACAAGAATCCTAAACCCCTATCAGAGAGAACAAATTACCGAAGAACATGAAGATCAAGAAGGCTTTGTAATTCCAGAAGACTCTGCATCTATCTTAGAGAATGAAGAAAAAATGTCCAGAATTTTCTCTGCAGAACTACCAATCAAGGTAAGCTACCAATTAATAATACCACAATAAAACTAAATACAGAATTGGCCTCTTTAAGATTAGTTTATGTGTAGTAATAAGCTTATCTAGCTCTATTGAGTTGTGTTACGTACTCTGGCTCAGATGATATCTGTGATGGGAATTTTTGGTGGAGGAAACCTGGAGCATAAAATTATGCAGAGAACAGGATGTATGAACTATGAAACTACCTCTTGGGAGCTAGTAAAACCTGATGTCTTCGAGAGGCGTGTTTCTTACCAATTCAATCGACAAGTGTCAGCTTTCGGAGGTGAAGTCACATGCACACAACAAAAATGCCAAAATGCAAACACTGGAGGTTGGACTGTGATTGAAGTTATGGCTCTTCATGGTGTCCCATTTGCTGATCACTTTCATGTATGCTAATTGGAAACTCAAACTTCAATTGTTTTGTGATAAATTAACTTAGTTCATCTTGTTCCATTGAAGGGTACCTAATATTCATTGCCTGCAGATTCATCTTAGGTACGAAATTGAGAAATCATCTCTTGGTGAATGTGCTTGCAAGTGTGATGCTTACATTGGTGTTATGTGGCTTAAGAGCTCCAAGTTTCAGCAGAGGATCAACCGGAACATAATAGCCAAGTTTAACCTTCGGTTGAAGGAAATATTTGAACTGGCTCAGAAAGAGATTTTGCTTATGTCTCAGAACTCAAATGAATAAGGATTATGTTAGGGAGGTATAACAAATGTACTAGGCAAAAGAAAAATGAGTTTTCTCTTGAACAATTAACATTCTGAAATATCTTATCAGCTATGATTTTTGTATTATTTTATAATGCTTTGTTCAAACTTTATTTACTGCTTTCTGTTCATTAAACTGTGTGAGAAAGTTTGAATGGAAGAAATTAGAGGAAAATGGAATGACTAATTATTAGAAGTGTGAGATAGGAATAAAACTTATACTCATTTTGTTTTTAATAATGTAAGTATGAAATATTTGGCCATGGTATATTTGTATTTGTACATGTGTATATATTCGTTTAAATATTTATTGATTTTTTATAAAAAATAGTAAAGAAAAATATCGTATGATAAGAAATTTGATGTTTAATGTATAGTTTTTTTTTCAATATCAATCAACAATAACTTGATATATAAATAATACTCAAGTCACATGCTAAACGTAACCTTTATTTCTGTGATGCATTGAACAGTACAATAACCCATAATTGTGTTTAGAAGTTATAACTAATAGAACTATATCATAAATATGAACATTTTTCAAAAGAAAAGTTGAATCCAATTATTTTATTATAAAATAAATTGATAAAGTCAATCGGTAAAATGAATGATTTTTAAAGAGTTTTTTTGTTTTTAAAGAAATAGAACATAATAAATTCCTAACATGTTTAGGAATGATGGGATGGACTATTATAATACACTGATTGATAGGTTATGTAAGGAAGGATAAAACAAGCTAAGAATATCTATTACTTAACGAACCTTAACAATGGATAACTATTACTTAGTTAATGAAGTAGAAAATACGAAATAGGGGTTCAATTTTATGACCCAAATGGAGTAACTCTTGATATTTTGATATTTACAATTACAGTATCATGATTAGTGAATTAATTCATTAAAGTATAATCTGCTGAAAAAAAATAAATTTGTCATGGTTATATTGTAAAAAAAAAACAATTATTTTGGTATTTAGAATTTTGTATAATTTTGTTCTTGAAATTATTATAAAGAATTATATTTATGTGATTCATTAAGAAAAAATACGGGTAGATTATTTATTTGACGGACTGGTTAACATAATTTGCATATTTTTAACTTTTTTTTCATTCATAATTTTTTCTTCTATCCTTTTATTCTAAATTTTTTTAATATTATCAATTCTAAATTTTATAATCTTTAATACAAATTTGTATTATGGATTGTGCTATAGGCAATATTATACTAGTCGAAACACAAATTTTAACTTCATCATTTTATAATTTGGAAAATTTCAGAAGAATTAAAGAAAAAATATTCAATAAAAAATATTAAAAGATAATTTGAATATTTTTTGAAGTATGGGATGCAAGAAGAAAAATATGGAGGTGCAGGAAGAAATTACTCTCAATCTCTAATTCATAACACTTTCACAATGATAATAATTTTTTTAATATTTAATAGTATTTTGTTTTATCTTTTTCTAAAGTGCATATATTGTTTTAATTTCAATACATGATAAATACAGTAAATCAAATTTTATTTTTTTATAATAAAATTTAAATATATTATTATTATTATTATATATAATATTTTATATTATTTTTTAAATTAAAATAATAATCATATATTCCTTAAAAGTTTGTATATATTTAATAAAATATTCTATTAATCAATATAATAAATGATTGAAATTTTATTTTATTTTATAAAAAATAAAAATATTATTATATTTTTATTTATTTATATGTTATTATGCAAGAGGATAATATTATGAAATTATTTAAAAAAATAACTTAAATTTTTTTTTTCAAAATTCATATTTTAAAAAAATATTAATTTAAAAAATATTTTTTATGCAAATTTATATATTAGTGATTTTGAGCCAGGGGCCTATGCCGCACAGCCGACATTTGTGATAAAGTTGAATGGCAAGGGTTTTGATTCAGAGGAGAATGGAAAGTGGCACGAGGAAGAGGATTGTGTCACATGCATGTTTTGATGTTTGTGCAACACATGCACCTTAAATATTAATTCAATTCATCAACTTCATACCACACACAAAGCTAGGCCACGTGTACGATTCCAATAAGAACACGTAATATAGCATGCACATGATAGAGTTATTATGTTATTATAAGGTACCTTTCCACGTGCCATATCACAAATTAGTGACTTCAATTTTTCACTTAAATAATTTTTTATTGTTTACCGTTTTACTTTCCTTTCATTCTCCATTATTTATAATTTACATTTCTTTTCCACTAGTCATCTCTTTTATGCATTTTCTATTTCTACTCAGTTCTGGGAGTTTTGTTTTGGTGTTCTCATGCTCTCTTCAACTCTTTAGTACACTCTTTTTTTTCAACTCAATGTTTCTCTCTCTTTATCCGTTTATCTGAGTTAAATGTCTTTCTTGTTAACACTCTTTTATAATTTTATATTTTTAGGGATTTACACAACTTCTGTAATATATTTTCATTTGATACAATTTGTAGAATGAGAACTAAATTAACCAACTTTTGTACTAATTTGGTAAAAATCTACAATTTTGTTAATCAATATTTTTTTATGAAGATGATAAACATAAAATTTTATATTTTAATTTTTTTTTCACACAAAAACATCACATTTGCACTATTGTCAGGTGTCTATCCCAACTCATCTAAGATTACAATGAATTTTTATTATTATAATAATAAAATAGTGTATTGATTTAATAAAAAGATTTCACTTCATCAATTAGTGTATTATGACAGTGACAAATATGAAGTTTTATAATTTAACTATTTTTTCACACAAAAGTTTCACCTTTCCAATAGTGTCCTGTGTCTACTCCAACTTATGTAAAAGTTGTATGACTCTCCATTAACATAATAACGAAGTGATGTACTAAATTAACCACTAAATTCTCTGAATCTGTAACACATGAACTTTTGTAATAAGCTCTTTCAATCTTATTTATATGAGTCTTTAACCAATACTCATATATATATATATATATATATATATATATATATATATATATATATATATATTTATTGTTCTTATATTATATATTATGAAATATCATAAAAAAATAAAATAACTCACGTGATTTAACCAAAATCTTAAACTTTATTAATCGATAATTCTAATAAATATCATGTACTTTAATATTTTCTTCTTCTAACACATATAAGAATAACTTTTGTGTCAAAAAAAAAATAACTAAATTTTAAAAAATATGAAGTAATGTGAAGGTGTACACTTGCTATTTGTCATATGGGAATGTACATTTAACCTTTTCTTAGTTAGATTTATGAAATTTTTCTTTACTTTAACTTTGAATTTTAAATAAGTTTTGAGTGACATTTTAATTAATGAATTTATGTGGTATATATCACGTTATTGAAGTGTTTGCAAAACTCACTAATTTGGTTTGTGATTTTAACGTATAAAGGTGTAATATAATATTATTAAATGCTTTGGTATTATCATTATCCTGACAAACTTAGATAACGGAATAACTTTATCTTTATAAATTTAAACACATTATATAAATATTATAAATGTTTATTTATAGAAATAGTTGATAGTCTTCGATTACAATCTTATTTATGTGAATAAGTATTTGTATTAAAACATGAGTTTTAATGTAAAATAAATAAGAATAAATTAAATTACGTAAAATAACTTTTTTTATAAAAGATGTTGAACATTATAAGATTATAAGGAGTCTTCAAGAAGTAGCCATTTTTTCCATTTTCCCATCCTACCCATTTAACTTGTTTTCCAAACCTCCTTCATTTATAAATAGGAGACCTACCTAGTGTATTTGACAAGTTGAAATTAATAGAAAAAGAGTTACTCTGCACAAATTGTGTGAGGTGTTAGTGAGGTTTGAATTCCTCTTAGCATTTAGGTCTTATCTTGTGAGTATTGAGAGCTCTCAAGTGGCGACTATCTTCACTTATCTTGGAGGTCAATCACACTCCAAGTGGCATGTTCCACTTCTCAAATCCATCACATAAGATTTCTCCTTCCTTCATCTATTCTTCCATTGTCATTCCATTTTTACTCTTTGTATCATGTTCTTGTTTGGTTTTCCTTATTTCCATTCGCAATTCTATTTTGGTTTCTTTTCCTTGTTCTTTAATTCTGCACCTTCTAGCATCATTTTCACCTTATAATTATCTTTTCCTTTTGCCTTTGTAAAATTAACCTTCACATCTACTTAACCACTTAGTTAAGTTAATGTCCAGTGGGGATTTTCCTAAGGTCTTCACTCTTAAATTCCTAAAATCTCAATCTAAGTAAAATGTCACACCATAAAATGAACAATCCTAAAAATCAACTCACATCACTAACTACCACTAAGCAATACTACATTGACCAATGCTGCAAATTTATGGTAGTGGAATCCAAGACAAATAGACAAGTAGCACATTGCATACATTATGATAGTGCTTGCCAACAACGATTGCGAACATCTTTTAGCAAATTCAGACATCAATGAGAGATAAAATAATTGAAGCACCTCATACTTATTTCTCAATTATTTTTTTCAGGAACACCTAAATTTGGACTCAATCCAAATTAATCCAGTTGTGGTAAATTCAGTCAAGGCAAACCTTTCCATCCTAATAAAAGTGTAATTGTAAAAATAAATAGTCATCATGGTTATTTTGTGATGTACAAAAAAACATGAATTACTAAACAAAGTGATCTTACCATGTAATTTAGCGATTGAGAGGTATCATATAATGATCTTCCAAGATGGTTGCAAATTGTACAAGAAAGTTTTTCGGACACAATTGTGCAAATATTGCTTCACCTTATCTTTTGGACAATGTTCAAGACACCTAGTGTTACATCTTGGAATGCATACTTTGGTCTTTCCACTCATGCAATGACGAATTTAATTATTGCAATCCATTGCCCATGATGATGGCACGTCTTTTCCCGGTGGATATGGTTCTTCCAATTATTGCGAAAATATGTCATGCCTCAATTGAATATATGTATGATAACTAATAGAGAAATGACCATATTCTCAACATTACAATATGAAAAGGTTGGATGGGAAGCAGATGATCTCAAGCGAGCTCTTTTGTCGACCGTAGCCGGCGGAGCTGCTTCATCATGTTGGTAGCCTTAGGATCGGTTTGAGCCATGATACTTATAAACAAAAATCAAATTCAGCACGGTAAAAAAACTTAGGAAAATAGGACTTAAAGAAATTTCTACATATCAGAAAAGTCCACCCAACAGTGGGACGATTGATACACTGCAAGAATCCTCTATGAAGGGAGCCTCTTCGGTAGTTGATAAAAAACATAGAAAATTTCTCTATCTTGCGGATCATAAATGACTTCGACGATGACTTATACCGAGTGGGAGACCAAGTCAAATAAAAAGAAAATTTGTTTTTCCCTTGAGATTATAAAAATAAGGTTCCCCCTTTGATTCGATGAATAGTTTGGAAAATCTACCTTTAATTTTTTTTGTAGAATGAGGTCAAGGGAGCAAAAATGATATTGCTCGACCGACTGGACAAAGAAAGTCAACCCACGGGATTGGGCAAGTGGGAGTTGTAGTAAAAGAGATTGGACTGAGGAGACAACTTTAGTCCAAATAAATCATAAATAAGCCGAAAGACTTGCAATGCAACCCATGAATTGGGATGCAGTTGACTTGGAGCCACGTTGAGAATCCTAAGGACTTCTCTTGTAAACTTGTGAACAGTTAAACTCACATGGAGGTTGGCAAAAAGACAACAATAAACATAAAGAACTCTTGACTCGACCCCTCCCGACCATGACAGACACTTTCAGAGGCACTACAACATTCATTTGTAACAACGTCTAAAGGTGAGTTTGACTTTAACATGACACTCTTGATACGAAGTTGTCAACCGAGGACGAGCCTCACGATGATATGCTCAACTACACGAGGATCCACCCAGTCGTAACCAGCCCGACGAGGTGGTAGGATAGCAAGGTCGGTTGCCCCACTAAGGCCAACCAACCGCCCCAGTTTGTTCCCCATCACTAACGAAACCCCCTAGAAGAAGACAAAAACTAAGACTCGGAAAAAAGACATCACTAACCTTTTGAATAGAGTGGAAAACACCACACCACAATTCGATACTCAAAATATAACTTGGTATTCGGAGTCAGAGAGAATTATCAAAGAAACACACATGAAGGGAACCACTATTTATAGAGGTCCTACTACGGGAACGCGAAGCGTCGTACCCCTCAGAACCGTTAGATCTACTCATATCTAACGAGTCTAATCGTAGCGACTTAAAACGTCACGACCAGTAGAACCAATCAGACATGTTCGCATCGAGTAGTTACACTTCTCACTTTAAAGAAATGTCTTGAAAAGCGTCCCATCAACGTCGAATTTGTATAGACAAGCGTTCAGTCCTGTCTCCTCCAACCTCGAAACACAAAATAGTCATGCTAGACCCTTCTGGGAGGATTTTCCCTCAAGCTTGAGGGTTAGGTGTACCGATCAGGATCGAACGATCCTATAACACCCGATATCAAGTGTCGACCGACCAAATCGAAGCCGATAAAAGAAGGAGAGCACTACCAAAATAGAAGAATGTATTGCAAGTAATCTCTAATCCCATTACAAGTAAACTTTTATTTTTCTCATTCTTATTCGCTCTCTTCTCTAATAAAAATATGTTTCTTTCACCAATAATAATACATAAAACGAATCTTTCTTTCTTATGCACAAAAATAATTACTTAAAAGTTATAAAACATAGGATAAATGTTTTATTTATACCCTTGTCTTTCAACATAACACAAGTCCAACCATTTGGGTCGCTTGAAGAAATGTATTGACCATTGATTGCTTAAATTATAATAATTATTTTTTAACTAAAAAAACTTTTATTTTTATTTGTTGATCCTTTTCAAACTTCAAGAGACCAAATATAACCGTATTTTTTTTCATTTAAAATTTGATTAATTTGTACATATCTTTGTGATATACAACTAAAAAAAAAAATCAGATATTGTTTGATTTGGACCTAAAAAGACGAAGGAAGAGAGAGATAGGAAAAAAGAAGAAGCGAGTAAGCAGTTAGTGAAGTGAGCTGTTCCAGATTCCATATGAACTTTTACTTAACTGAAGCAATGAAATCAGAAGTCACTGTCCAATTCCTAATTCTTGTAACTAAATCAGACAAAATTTCAAGGACGATATTCTCAACGCTGCATTGAATCGATTCTATATTATCCCAACTCATCACAAATTCCCAATTCCCAAACCCCAAAATCTCTCTCTCTCTCTCTCTCTCTCTCTCTCTCTCTCTCTCTCTCTCTCTCTCTCTCTCTCTCTCTCGCCATGGATCCCAACCCTGGAACCTTTCCCCTCCTCTCCTACGTCATGTCGCGCCTTCCTTCCCTCACTCCCAGACCAGCCGCCGCCGCCCCCGCGAACTCTGACTCCGACCAATTCGACATCGAGCAGCCGCGCGCCCCGGAGATCGTGGGGCAAATGCCGCACCTCGCCGACCCGGACCTCATGGCCTCCATGGGCCGGGCCGTATCCCAGGTGGCCCAGGCCCGAACGGTCCTGAACCTGATCGGGGAGCGGCCCACGCACGAGGAAGTCGACAGCGCCAGGGCCAGGCTCGCGGAGATCGAGGCCCAGCTGTCCCACGACCTGGAGGAGATTGTGCTCCGGGCCCGGCCCGCGGAGATGGAGATTCACGGGTGGCGGGCCCAGCAGGCCGAGAAGGAGAGGGAGTGCCGGGAGCTGGCGGAGACGGAGAAGCGAATCTGGAAGTCGGTGGTGCAGCTGGACGAGATGCACGAGGCCTACGAGAAGCTTCTGAAGGAGGCGGAGAAGCGGTTGGTGAAAATGTACGAGATGAAGGAAGATGGTGATGGGGATGTTGTTGGCGAGGAAGTGAACGAAGAGGTTGTGGGAATTCTTCAAGAGGCCTATGGTAAGGGAATGGAACGCGTCAATCTTTCTGGACGCCAATTGAAGCTCTTGCCTGAAGCATTTGGTCGCATTCCTGGCTTGCTCCTGCTTGATCTTTCTGCCAATCAACTCTCCGTAACTACTACTTCAACTCATTCCTTTCTTTTCAACCCCTTTCCAAACACGCTAATAATACTCACCATTCTATTTATCACACAACATCATCAATCAATTATATTTAGCTTCCATAAATTTATCAATTAGGCTCTATGAGAAGAAAAAATAAGTATAATTATTTTAGTTTCTTGTATAAACTAAATTGGGTTAATTTTAAATGGAGACACCCAATGCATTTTATCTTATTATTTTTTTTTCTCTTGCAAATGTTTATTCCTGATCCCAGTTTTTTTCCGTTTAAGCTGGTAGTGACATGTGTCTTTGTGCAAAATTGACTAATAAGCTTGTTCATCTCTCAAGATGTTGTAGATACTGCGACACAAATTTCTAGTTAATGTTAGCTCTTATTTTGAATGTGGGTGTTGTGTTTCTTGGTTTACCATTGATATGTCTAAAATCGTGCCGTAGTACTGTTTTGTCTTAATAATTTAGAACCTTGAGAGAAAATAAGAAGTTAAAATAAGCTTAAATATTTCAATTTTTATAATAGCTCTTTTTAACTTTAGCGTTTGCATAAGTTAATTTAATTTGTTATGAGAAAAACTTAATTTATTTTATCTTTTTAACTTTTTCTTTTATGAGCACGCTATTAGAAGTTTATCCAAACAAGTTTTTAACTGCTCCACATACATACTAATAAATATTCTGTGCATCAATAGGCTATTTCTGATTCAATAGCTGGACTGCAAAACCTTGTGGAGCTTAATCTGTCTTCAAATCTTTTGGAGTCTCTGCCTGATTCAATTGGGTTATTACAAAAGTTGAAATTGCTCAATGTCTCTGGAAACAAGCTGACTGCGCTTCCTGATCCCATCTGTCACTGCAGGTAAGTTAGAAATTCATTAGAGTAACACGATGTTATGGTCACCAGTTTTGCTATGCCTTGTGATTTGGTTCTAATAGACCACCAGTCTGGCTAGAATAGTAAAATAGGACCAGTTTTGTGCATGCATGATCAAAAAACTGTTTTTTTATTCAAATTGTTGGAGTGTCTTATATCAAGATTATATGGATTTTGTCATTTTATTTCTGCGTCTTTCACCATTTTAAAATCTACGTTCAAACAGTGTACAGTATCTCCCTCATCTCATTTTTCAAAACCGGTACCAGAAATCATACTGGAGTCATTGAGGAATTTGTTTAAAATATAAAGAATATCATTGATTGATCTCCTATTATATTGAATGATCAGGTCATTGGTTGAGTTGGATGTGAGCTTTAACAATCTATCATATTTGCCAACAAACATTGGATATGAATTGCCGAACTTGCAGAAACTCATTATTCAGTTGAACAAGATTCGGTCTCTTCCCTCATCTATCTGTGAGTTGAAGTCCTTGCGCTATTTGGATGCTCACTTCAATGAGCTACATGGGCTTCCTATTGCAATCGGGAGACTGACTAATCTGGAGGTTCTCAACCTGAGCAGTAACTTCAGTGACCTCAAAGAACTACCAGAGACATTTGGTGATTTGACTAGCCTCAGGGAATTGGATCTCAGCAATAATCAGATTCATGCACTTCCTGATACATTTGGGCGCCTTGATAATTTGACCAAGCTAAACTTGGAGCAGAATCCTCTTCAATTGCCACCAATGGAGATTGTAGATCAAGGGGTTGAAGCCGTAAAGACCTTTATGGCCAAGAGGTGGCTTGATATATTGTTGGAGGAGGAGAGCAAAAGCAGCCAAGAAATGCAAGAACTAGAACAGGGTGGTTGGTTAACACGAAGCACCTCCTGGTTGAAGAATGCTTCTGGAAATGTAATTGGGTATATTGGAACTGCCGTTGGAACTCCTATGTCGCCCAAATCTCCCAGAGACGCATATCTTGATCAGCAGCTATGAGGTAAAGGTCCAACTGTCATACCTGTATTTTCGAGAAATAATGTACATACTATGTGCTGCTAAGCAACAATTTCCTGCTACTCCTTCCTTTTGTTCTCTGCCCCACTAAAAATAACGTGGGTTGCTTTGCTTACATATACTTTTGTTTTGCTGAGGCAATATCTGGATGAGAAAAGCCAGTATTAACTTTCTTTCCCAAACTTTTTTGTATTAGGTGGAATTCATGTAGATTTAACTAAATATGTGACTCCCATTTTTAAATGAGGGGAAATTATGAATTTCTATCCTGTTCGGATTGATAGGAAGAAATGAAATAAAGTAAAATGAAATGAAATGAAATGGTTTAGAACTTGGTCTCTTATTAAAGTTAGTGTAAAACACTTATAAATAGAAGCTCGGATTCATGCTATTTGATGGTGGAGGCATAATGATATTATTTTGAATGGGCGTGTTCTGGCACTTCCGTTTATAAGAGGTGGAGTAAGGTTAAGGTTTAATGGATTCCTCCTTGTGAAGTTGAGATTGCTGTTATTTGTTTATATTCAGATTCGCAATTTGCGGTTAAGATTGCCATCTTTTGGTTGCAAATTGCAATCATCCATGTTTTCCGAGAGAGAGTCCAAACAAGAAGTTGGTGATAGTTTTAGTCAAATATGGGTTAGTTATCCAAGTTTCTAGACATGTTTTTAAGGTTGTTCCCGATTGTATTTATCTCCGTACATTACTTAAAACAGCTTAAAAAAAGGATTCCGAATTCAGTTTTTATTTTATTTTACTAAGGTGGTGTAATTCCTTGGACAAATTTTTTAATTTTTTTATAGATATCAATAAATTGTGTTTAAAAATATGAAATGAAGAAATTGTGTTTTCAAGCATCACTTATGACTTAAATTAAGAGTAATTTTAAATCGTATTATATTTTTTATTTCTTTTAGAAAAAATGTGATTAGAAGTACTATGATTTCAAATTTTTTTAAACACGTTTTTTTATATTTTTTAATTTTTTTAAATCGTGTTTTCAAACATGTTTTTTATTTAAATTTTAAAAAAAGGAGTTTTCAAGTACACTTTTACTTTTTTCCTTAAATCATGTTTTTATTTTATTTTCACATCTTTAATAATTTTTTTGTTTAAATATTTAAAAATTATTTATTATTTTATGAAAAATAAAAATTAACTTATAGATTTTAATTTTAAACAAACTTTTTTATCTAATTTGTTAGTACATATAATATATTTTTGCATAATGGGATTCATTAATTAAATTACACAAGTTATTAATGTAATTTAGGAAATAAAAAATAAAAATTAATTAATTAATTTAAATAAAAGAATTGTTGAGATAAATAATATAAATGAAGAAAATTTTTGACCAACAATAAATTTGATACGAATTTAACAATATTTATTATTTTCATAAACATTAAAATGACAATTTTGCAAACATTCTAAACCATAAACTTAAAGATTGAAACCAAAGGCAAAGATGGTCAAAGTTGATCGAGACCATTACACTTAAATAGAGGACTAACGACTAATCAAAGGTCAAACATTAAATAGTGTATTCTTAATTACAAATTAAATCCTTAATTAGGTTCAATAACGAAGGATCCATAATTATATAAATAAGCACATCTCCCAAAGGATTATGTACGTCATCATTTAGTACTAAACACACTGAGTGCCGAGTGTCGAAGTTTAACTTGAGCGTATGAGTATCTTTTGCAGGTACCATCCGAGTCCGAAATTCGCAGAGACAAAAAGTGAAAGAGTGAGAGGAGCAGAAGGAGTCCGTTCGAGAGGAAGAAGGAAGAACAAATTGACCGACGGAGAGGAAGTGAAATAGTTCTCTAATTCCTACCCCGTTTGAGAATATATTTTAAATAAAAGCAAACTTTATCCTCCTTCGTTGTTATTGTGATTCCATACAAGTGAACTTTAAAAGGTTTCTTAGGAACATAGCTCTAAGCTCGAATAAGAGATGCAAGCATGCACACAATTTGAATTTAAAATGTTGTCAGCATATATCCGTACTACTTCTCTTTATCCCGTTCACTATCATTAGTCTTCACCCTCGCAAGCATAAAAAATCAAATAAGAACAATATTATTTTATTTATAAAATTTCTCCTTTGTAGCTATATCCGGCTAATTTAAGCAAAACTAAATAATGTACATAATAAGGAACTAGCGCTCCACTGAAGCTCAATGACCTTGGACACACAAAACATCTTTTATAAGTGCATTGAGGTTCCTATTGGATCCACCTTCAGCGATTGCTTGGTCATATATACCCTTAAGTTCTAGGGCCCTCTCTCTGATTTCTTTACTCTTTTCAAGATCCATAAACTCTCCAATCACTTCCAATATTTCTTTGTGTGTTATCAATTCTTCACTTTCCAACTCATCTTTTTAACTCCCACTCATTCTTCCACACTTCCAAAATTTGTCTACTGTGTGACTTGGTCAAAGAAAAGAGAGAATATCAGCCTTGGAATACCAGCAAAAACAGCTTCCAGAATGGAATTCCACCCTCAATGGCTCCAAAATCCACCCACAGATGGATGTGACAAAACCTTCAATTGGTCACACCAAGGCACCACATTCCACGAACCACTCCCAAGTAACGAACATGATAGAAAGCTTCTACATATAGTAAAGACTAACACTAAGATATACTTAGACTAATAAAACTAGTTACCAAATTTTTTCATTTTTATTCAGAGAAACCTTGTTATCTGAATAGATGATTGAGTATGGTATTGGATCTGTCTTAACAATACTATCCCCTCCAGAAAACATTTTGTCTTCAAAGTGGAATCTTGAAGTCAATTGGGTCACAGATTAAATAGGAGTTGTACACTTTGAATATTAGGTTTAATTGGTGGAGAATGTTGGAGGAAAATGAAATGTATCATTTTCAGGATATTGTTAATATTGAACTCAGGTTGGGTGGAATAATTATTAAATTTAAGTGTGGAAGATTATGTGAGGGGCTGTAGGTTTAATCGGGGGAGGCGCATGCGTATAACTAATATTAGGTTTATGTGTGGGATGAGATATGCTCTTCAGAATCATCTACCTCATTAAAAGCCACAAATTCAAAGACACCAAAGAATTATAGTGTGTATAAATTAAACTTGTTTGGTTAATCTCAGTAATTACAGAAAAAAGTTAAAACTTGTATTAAACATGAAAACCTGGAATTCCCAAATTCACTGTTTCAGAAATCTTTCTTGTATCTTGAAACAAGCTAAGTTAGAATCACGGACAAATTCTACTACCTTTTTTGAAGTTTATTGTGTACAAATTTCAAAACGACCGCGATGAATATAAACAGTTACTGGTTTAAGCACTTCAAAATCTGAATATAAGTTGAAGCGAAAACTTATCAAATAGCTTAAAAGCTTAAAGTCCGAACAATTAACATGTCTCATATAAGATAATTTTATAATTTGCAGTGAGATTAGAAACTTTACCTAAAAGATCAGCCTTCAAAGCTCCGTTACGAAACCAAGCTTCGTAGTTGATGTAAGCTGAGGAAAAAGGAAGGCGACATGGTCCAAACATTAAAAAATTAAATTTTAAACTTAATTCAATTCTACAATAACATATAAAATGATATTTACAAAAGTATTTATATATTAAAAAATATTGTTATTTTTAGTTCACATGTAATCTTCAAAAACTAAAACTAGGAAATCTATGTTGATAGGGTATGACATGGCCACCACGTGTCCTCTTAATCCAAGACTTTCTGTGAGACGCAGACTCATGATGCTTCAAGCTAATGTTTGATTCAATGATTGCTTCTTCTGTACTACTCTTTTTCACCACTCATCATTTTTCTTCCCACCCCCACTAAATACTTACCCTTCTACTATCACTAAAAAAAAAAAATTTACCTGGAGATTTTTTAAGAAGAGGTTATAAGAACCTAAAAAAAAATAAAATTTACCAGGAGTTTTTTAGAAGAGGTTATAAGAACCTCTATTAGTACATGAGGTTTTCATAACCCCCGATAAGTTTCTAAAGTTTTCTTAAAAGTAATATTTTTTTACTTTTTCCAATACTTTCTCATGTTTTATTTTTTCACACACTACAATCTTTTTCAGATTTTTACACTTTCTTCATTCAAAAGTTCAGCAGCTCTCTCACGGTTAAACATTTCTCCCTATTCTTCAGCTCACGTTCCTTCAGCTCTCTCACGTTCTCGTTCTTCCCTTCGTTTTTGCCCTAGAAAATCATCTTCAGCTTCTTCATTCTTCCTCTGAATTGAGGGTTCATTTCTCACTTTGCTTTTGTTATATTAGGTATTCATTTTCGTTTTTTGCTATTTGAGTTTTTAAATTTGGTTTTCATCTTCTCCATTTCTCATTTTCAAAGCTGCGGTGCATTTTATACCGCGTTCGTGCCTCCAGTTTTTCTCAAGGATCGAATACAACTCTTGGAACACTGTCTCTGATTAGTCTCGGTACAATCTTTTTTCATTGTTTCTTATAAATGTTCTGGATGTTGTGTGAAAGGATGTTGTGCTGTTGTATAGTTCTGCATAATGTTGATGAATTCTGTTTTTTTTTTTTCAGTTTTTTGTTTTGTCTCTGTTGCATCCTATTTTCATTTGCAGTTTTTGGCCTTTGAAAAAGTTTAGTTGTTTCTGTTTTGTAAAATGTACTAGTGTTACTAACCCGTGCATCGCACGGGAAAGAAATACAGATATAATTATTAGGTACAATTATTGATGAAGTATTATTATTATTATTATTATATTAATAATATTTTATACTATATTTTTGACTTTTTTATGGTATTTTTTGGGGTTTTTTTTATTGAATTATTGAATAAATATTTATATATACATAAATATAAATATATAAAAAAAACACACATATATATATATTAACAAATACATGTATAATTATTTATAAAGTATTATTA
>Ga0123342_1004431_pt1 | contig 21444 bp, 12 predicted proteins | sample Turbeawhitnodule_FD_89960 | JGI IMG/M metagenome (GOLD analysis project Ga0123342, IMG submission 89960) | Root nodule microbial communities of legume samples collected from Mexico - Turtle bean Mexico white nodule | ecosystem: Host-associated > Plants > Roots > Nodule | place: Mexico: Nepantla...
ACCATTTTAGAAACTAAAAAAAATTGATTTCTAAATTAGTTTCTATTATTTTCTATTATTGTTAAATAGTTTCTAAATTGGTATCTAATTAGCAACTAAGGTTTTAACTACCAATTATTTAGTTTCTAAATTTGGTAGCAAAAACTTTAGTTGCTAATTAGATACCAATTTATAAACTATTTAACAATAATAGAAAATAATAGAAACTAATTTAGAAACCAAATTTCTTTTCAGTTTCTAAAATGGTCTCTAATTTAGTTACTATTGCAACTAATTATATTGGTTTCTATTTCATCATTTTCTTGTAGTATATATTTAAATTATATCCTTTTTATTTATATATATATAAATAAAAGATTCCTGCAAATTTGTTAAAATTTGAATAAATTAGAAGAAAAAAATTCATTTGGTTAAATAAAAGTATTTTCTTCCTAACTCCAACAACAACAAGTGATATAGCTTTTATTCTATAAATCCTTTGTTTATATACAAATAACCACATGATACGTGCAAAATTAATATAATTTAAAAAAATCTATTCAAATAAAAATTAAGAAATTTATTATTTATATATCTTTTAAATTGTTTTTTATAAATTATTTGTTTAGTTTACTTTTAAAATTATTATTAAAAAATTAATTATCAAACATCTTTGAGAGTAAACAAAATAATAAACATTTTAATTAATAAATATCACAAATTGATCACCCATTCTATCCAGAAAATAAAAAGGATGTTAGCACACAAAAAAATGAAACAAAATAAAGAAGATTCAAATAAGGTTGTATAGAAATGATTTTCCATTAGAGACTCTATTAAACGTAGAAACATTTAATTTCTTTAATGTTATCCAAATTTTAGAAAAATGTTTCATATAGTAACTTAAATAATAAGAGAATTAAATTACTTAATGTGGGACTAAGATAGTAGAGAGAACTTGTGTTAGTTTTAGATGAATATACAATCAACTTTTAAAGATCATGTTTATGGAAAGAGGAGAAAAAAATATTTAATTTTATCTTCCGTAACCTAGCTTAATTATGAATAGTCTAGATTAGAATGAATATTGAAATTGTATATATTGTTAGCGTTAGTCTTCTATGTTTATTTACTTTGAACTAACTCATAGATAAAGTTATTTATGGACATTGAATTTGAGTATCCAAGGTGTCTATGAAATTTTTTCTCCCATCTGATTCAAATTCAAAGTATTTTTAGGTTAAAAGGATAATTCAAAACTTCTTAGTTACTGCAGTAGTTGTCGTAAAAATTCTTATTTAGAAACAATTTTTTTTTCTCTGCATGAAGTATTTCCTAATCTCTCTTTTAAGTTCTTGATTTTTGTTATCATTTAAAAAAATCTATTTTACTTTTTTAGTTTTATTTTTCTAGTAAATTTTTCTTTTTTCACTCAATATATTTTTGAATAATTTTTAAATTATCCAAAATATTGGATGTTGATAGATTTTTCTCTTTACCTATTTTTTTTTACAGTAATATAGTATTATCATATTATTACAGTAAAAGATAAGTAAAAAAGTACTAATTTTATTTCAATTTTAAATAAAATTAATGCAATATAGATACAATAGTCATCCACATAAATGAATCATGTATTAATCCTAAAATAGAAAGTAATAAATGAAGTGATTCTCAATTTAAACAATTAAAACAACAAAATTAATAATAATTCATGTGAATGAAACATGTCTTAATACAAGACAAAAAAAAACTAAAAATATTGGTAACCTTTAATAAAAATGAAAAAAAAACCTTGATCCAAAATAAAATAAAATAATGGAGTCAATAACCATTCACATAAATAAAGTGAGTCTTAATCTAAGAGATATAAACAATGTAGTCGTTACTCATTTATATGAATAAAGTGAGTCTTATCTAAGAAAAAAATAGATTCAATGATTATCTATGAATGAAGCAAACTTTGATCAAAAAAAAAAAAAAAAAAAAAAAAAAAATAAATAAAAAAAAAAAAATTTTATAAAAAAAAAAAAAAAAAAACAAGAGATGATTATAATTCATATTAATGAAGTAAATATTGATTCAAAGGATAAAATAAAGAAATTGATCATCATTCATATAAAGGAAGATCTCAATTCAAAATATTGAAAACAACATATTCAATGATCATTCATATGAATTAACCAAAACATCATAAAAAAAAAGAATTCCTTGATGATTCATATGAACAAAGTAAACATTGATCCAAAAATAGAAAAAAATGAAATTCAAGAATCATTCACATAAATGAAGTAAGATTCATTCACATAAATGAAGTGATCCTTGATCTAAAAGATAAAAATGACGAAATAAATAATTATTCATATAAATGAAGTATATACTTGAATTCAAAACATAAAAGTAGTATATCTCTTGAGTTGAGTTTTGAAAAATTCTAAGCTTTGCTACATAGGTACAGGTAAACTTAGATATTGAGGTATCATTAGTTTTTATATATATATATATATATATATATATAAAGTTTTCATGTTAGACATCACTATTCAACTTGACATCTCAGTTAGGTTGACACCTCAAGCAACAACAATCATATTATTTAAAAAAAGAAAAAAGAAAAAAGAAAGAAAATAAAAAAATATGGGGAGACTAGACCAAAACCCATATACTAACAAAAAGGATACATAGGTAGACTATACATATTCATAAAAATTCTAAGAACAAACTAGATGGAAGGTATCATTAGTTGGTAGGAAATATGTCTGGTACATATAATGAATGACTTAGCTAAGAGTAGAATTGATAGTGTTGTGTATGAGGAATGACCATATATCACTACAAAAAAATCATTAAATAGATACCAATTTTAGAGACAAAATAATTAGTTGCTATATTGACTAATTTAAATATTATTATGTTAGCATATGGGTTTTGCTCTAGTCCCCCATATTTTTGTTTTTTGTTTTTTTATTTTTATTTTTATTTTTTTAATAATATTTTTTTCATGTGATGACAGATGATTGTTGTTACTTGAGGTATCAGCCTAGTTGAGATTGAAAGTTGCATAGTGACGTCTAACATAAAAGTTTTTATAAAAAAAAAAATAGATATTATTTTAGAAACTAAAAAAATTATTGATATCTAAATTAGTTTGTATTGTTGATAAATAGTTTCCAAATTGATATCTAATTAGCTACCAACTTTAGAATCTAAATAATTAGTAGTTAAAACCTTGGTAGCTAATTAGATACGAATTTGGAAGTTATTTATCAATAATTGAAACTAATTTAGATACCAATAAATTTTTAGTCTCTAAAATAATATTTAATTTAGTTAATATAACAACTAATTATTTTTTGCTTCTAAAATTGATTTTTATTCAATAATTTTCTAGTAGTGTATTACGTAGTAAATTTAGCCTTAGGAAGATTTTTTACCATTGGGCCATCGAGTTAAAGTCGTCGGTAAAGGATTAGGTACCAAAGCCCTTTAGAATTCTATATACATGGAATTATGTGACAGGTTTTAAGGTATTATACAATGTTCACGAGAATAGGCTAATTGAAATGAAAAATTGAAACTGTTAAAAGCAAATATCAAAAAATGGAAATTTGAAGTATTTTGGCACATGGACAAATAGGGAATTCTTAGGGAGATAGAGGACTTAGACAATAAGGATGATGAGACTAGGTCAAAAGTAAAGATGAGATCGAGTAGAATGGAACTAATTAGCAAGGTAAGAGTAATAAATAACAGAATAAATTATTTGTTGAGGCAAAAAATGAGGGTTAATTGGTTGAAGCTGGGAGATACTAAATGTACTAGACCAGAGCGCTAAGAACTCAACACAGAGCGCTAAGAACTCAACACTTGGTGGTCGGACCTCAGTATATGGCACAGGCAGGTCAGCTCGACTTTTGGGTTAGTATAGCAGGCCATGTAATTGGGCCTCAGTTGTATGAGTAATCCTGTTTTTGTATAATTAAGGTAATCCCTCGTAGGTAAGGCCTAGGCGTCTAGCAAAGGGTAATTGTGAACCTAGGGGTGCGCTTAGTGCGTATGGGTTCTAGGTCAAGTAAGTGCTTTTCTTTTTAATCCTAAGCCCATGTGTTTTAGGGCACATAAAGGTTAGGTTGCATGTATAGCGTAGCACCATGAGTAGGGTGCCTACGTAAGCAAAATGAACCCCTGATGTTGGTACATGAGTTGGTGCCCTGGTGGTTATTCTGTTATTATTTTATGCACTCCCCGGAGGAAAGATTCATTTCTGTTGCAGTATCGTGAGAGTGTGTCTTTGAACATAATATTTTCCTTGTTGAGTATGCTTTCAATTGAGACCACAGGTAAAGGTACACTGTTTCTAAGACTAAAATTTACTACTTCTTAAATTCTTATAAGCCCTGTACTGACTTGATCGTCGAAGTGCAATCAACAGGTAGGGTCCCCTCTCTTTCAACGGAGCTACGTTCCAGAGCAGCAAGAGATAAGACGAATTTGTGAAGAGACAGGCGGAGCTAGAGCTTGTCATCAAAGTCAACCGGCGAGCAAGTCAACCAGCAAGAACACTAACTATCACACCATGATTAGATGGAAGAGGCTTAGGAATACCTTAAATGGGGTCTTAGTAAATGGGGATTGGGATGAGGAATCATAGGTGGTAAGGAAAGAAACTAAACCACTGTTTCAAAATAGATTTACTAAGACTAATGATTTTCAAGTTAGGCTGGGAACTGTAGGGTTTAAGACTCTAACATATGAGGAAAACATTATGTTATCCTCCAACATTACAAAAGAAGAAGTTAAGAGTGTTGTATGGTAATGTGATGGCTCTATGAGCCCATGACCCGACGAATTTAACTTTAATTTTATCAAGAGCAGTTAGGGGAGTTTAAAATAGGACATCATGAAGGCATTGGAGTGCTTTGAGAATTCAGGAAAAAAACCCTAGGGGTTATAATGCATCCTTTTTTTTCTTTAGTACCTAAAGTAAGTGACTCAATAAAGTTAGAAAATACATATCAATCTCTATAATTGGGGTATTATATAAGATTATCTTTAAGATGTTGGCCAACAGATTGAAGGGGGTGCTACCAAATATTACAGACAACTCTCAATCAACTTTTTTTAAAAGGTAGGGGGCTCTTGGATAGCATTTCAGTGGCTAATAAAGTATTAGAAGACATTAACAGGCATATGAGTAATGGGATAATAATAAATGTTGACTATGAGAAGGTCTACAACTCAATAAGATGTTGGTGTATTACATGATGAACAAAATAGGGTTAATGAAAAATGAATAGCTTGGATTAAAGGTTGTATGAAATTAACCTCGGTATCTATCTTAGTAAATGAAAGCCTAACCACAAAATTTTTACCGTATAGGGGATTGAGGTAAGGGGATCTCATGGCTCCTTTTCTTTTTCTAATAGTAGCAAAGGGATTGACAAGATTAGTTAGATAAGCAGTAAAAGTAAAACAACTCCATGGTCTAAAAATAAGAAAAAATGAAATAGAGGTTGATATACTCCAATTCGCAGATGATACCCTTTTCTTATGTGGAGCCAATCATCAAAATGTTCTCACCATTAAAATAATCTTAGATGTTTTAAGATAGCATCTAATTTGAGGGTAAACTTTCATAAGTCTAAGATAGGTTCCTTTGGAGTGGATATCAACAACTTTGCAAAATCCTTAAATTGCAACCAAATGTCCATCTCTTTCAAGTATTTAGGTCTTCTAGTAAGTAGAAATCCTAGGAAAAAACAACTATGAACACCAATCATAAACAAAATTAGGAGTAAATTGAATGTTTGGAAAGACAAATACCTAACAATGGTAGGCAAAATCTACCTCATTAAGTTTGTCTTATAAGCTCTCCATTTATATTACTTATATTTCTTTAAGATCCCCATATCTATATGTCAGTCCATCACTAAGATTCAGAGGAAATTCTTGTGGGGATTGGGAGTGACAAAAATTTAAAATATCTTGGATAAGGCGGGACAATTTATGTAAGCCATTAGGGTAGGAAGGAAACCCTACCTTCTAGAATATGTAGAATGATGTGGCATTGACCAAGGTCAATACCCTAGCCGCACCATATTTGCTCTTTTCCCCTTCTACCCTCATTCCTTGTTTTCCAAGGCTCCTTTTTTTATAAATAGGAGGCTTCCCTCTTTGTAATAAAAAGTTGAAAATATAGTAAAGAAATTCGGCACAACTTTTGTGTGAGTAGTGAGTTAGTGAGTCTCCTCCAATTTGGTCTTATCTTGTGGGTTATGATGCTCTCAAGTGGCGGCCTCCTCCCACTTATCTTGGTGGTTCCACCCCCATCAAGTGGCGTGATACACCATTGCTCCACCATCCACAAGTTCTTCGTTCATCATCTCTTCCATTTATCCATTCATTTTCTCCTCTTTAAGTTTTGGCTTGCATTCATCATCACCTTATTCATGTCTTTTCCTCTTTGCCTTATGGAAATGAACATTCACGTCTACTTAACCACTTGATTAAGTTAATGTCCAGTGGAGATTTTTCTTAGGTTATCACCTCTAATTGTCTAAAATCCAAATTTAAGTAAAGTGTCACCACAAAAATAAACAATTATAAAATCAACTCACATCATTGTCTAAAATCCAAATTTAAATAAAGTGTCACCACAAAAATGAACAATTATAAAATCAACTCACATCACATTATTTATTAGTGTGATTAATATTATTATGTAATCATGTATGATAAATAATCTAGTAATCTGTTTTTTCTTAATTTGAAGCTACTGTGCTTCTTTGAAAATCAACCAAAAACTGAAAACAAGTAGTAAAAACTGGTTAAAAATTGATGAAATTTTTGTTTACAAATGAGCCAGTAAAAATGTTTAGAATAACGTCTTTTTTATTTGTTTTCCTAATTGATTTTTTATTCTAAACTCAAACTTGTTATTGTCAATTAATCTTATTATATATTATTCAAACTTAAACTAAAAATTATTATATATTTGATTTATTTTTTTTATGTGTGCTAATTGAATGTTAAAAACTACAACTATGTTTTATTTTTAATTTTAATTTTATTAAATAATGATGTTATATTTTTTATATTAGTTTCTATACTATTTAATTTATTATTTTATTTATTAATACTGGTCTACCTTGATCTTAATTTTAACTAATACCAATATAGTGTATTTGGACATTATTCCTAACCAAGTACTTGTATGCCTACGACTAATTTATCTATCAATTATGTTAAACTTTGTCTTATAAGCTCTCATTCCTTCTAATCTTACAATGTGTTCCTTATACTGAATGAGTAATTTTGGAAATTTCTGTAAAAATAAAAATAAAATAAAATATTTTTTTTATAAGTTAAAATTATTTTATAAAAAATATTTTAAATTAATTTATCCAAATTTAATTTTTAAATCATATTTAAAACTAATTTTAATTTATAAAAAAATTAAGTTTTTATATTTAATTCCTTTTTTATCTCCATAAAAATGTGTTTGAAAAGTTTATTCACATACAAAGCTAGATTTGTTTTTTTTATCAGCAATGAATTAATAGAATAAAAAAAATACTTTAGGGGTATCTCAATCCTTATACATAGGTCGCTCTAAATTTAAGCAAACATCAATAGAAAACATACTAAGTGAAACACCAATTAACTCAAGAATCTTAAACTATTAATGAACCCACTAGTGCAAAATGAAGAAAAGAATGCTCTTTATTTAGTGCGGCTTTGCGCTTACACGCATTCGTAAGAAACGCGGTAATATTTTTTAAATTAATTTGATTTACAAATGCGGCTATTTGTAAAATCGCACTTGTAAATCAAGCGCTTTGATTTACAAGTGCGACTAAACGTAAAACCACACTTGTAAATCAAAGCACTTGATTTACAAGTGCGGTTTTACGTTTAGCCGCACTTGTAAATCTTTTTTTACCCTAAATTTTTTAAGCACGCCACCCACTTTCGTAGTTTCTTTCTCCTCTTTTCCTTTCATTTGCTTTCATTGCACTGTTCCTGTGCTGGTGTACGCTTGAAGTTCATCTCTTCTTTTGCATCTTTATTAATTGTGCCATTGTAAGATTCTTAATCACTTTCTTCCTCTACATCTTCACAAATGTACGTATTATAATTTTTTTTTCGTTTTCCTTATATTTTTTTTTATCCTTGCATTTGTGGTCGAAAGTACTGTTCCATTGGCATTCTCATATCTGTTGCTGCTCCGCCACAGCTTTCGCTGCCATTGTTGTTGCTGGCGCTCCCTTGCCACTCTTCACCACCAACGTTGGTTCACACACAAGGTTGGTGTACTGTTTTAAATTTTTTGAATTTTTCTTTAATTTTTTGAATTTATTTTTTTATGTATTATAATTTGTATATTTTAAATTTGATATTTTTTAGTATTTATTATATTTTGAATTTGTATGTTTTTTTATGTATTATAATTTGAATTTTTTAAAATTTATATTATTTAGTATTAGTATTTATTATATTTCGAATTTGTTCTTTTTTATGTATTATGTAATTTGTATTTTTTAAAATTTATATTATTTAGTAGTTATTTGTTACTTTATATGTTATATTCGGCAATAATATGTTCTGATATTGAGTCCGGGGGTGTTTGACTCTCGACAAACGCGTGAGATAGAACACTGATTGAAAATCCTAACCATTTAGGAATATATAATGCATCAAAATTGGATGAATTCTGTTTGTATAAGTGATGAGTACGAAAAAGGAGTAGAAGAATTTATACAATTTGAACAACGTAATGCGATTAATAGTGGTCATAATGGAGCAAAGATCAGGTGTCCGTCGTTAACTGTTTGAATTGAAGGATACTGGATGTTAATATAATGAGGGAGCACCTGTTATGTGATGGGTTTCTTCGATCTTATACAACTTGGACATGCCATGGTGAATTATTAAATTTATCACGTGTTTTCGTAACTGAAGAATACGTGGGGTCCACCATGGATGAAACAGTACATGATGATGTAGATGATGATCGATTGGAGGACATGATTCGTGATGTAGGAGCTGAGTCTTTTGGAAAAGCGCATGGATATGGAAGTATGTCAAACGATGTAGAGACTCCATTGTATCCTGGATCAACTAACTTCACACAGTTGTCAGCGGTGTTAAGATTGATGAATTTGAAGGCAATAAATGGATTGACTGATAAAAACTTCACGAAATTGCTTCAGTTGTTGAAGGATATGCTTTCAGAGGAAAATACTCTACCTAATCGTAATTATGAGGCCAAAAAGATTCTTTGTCCAATGTGTATGGAGCATAAAAAGATACATGCATGTCCTTATATTATACCGAAAAAATTTTGAATTGTTGAAAAGTTGTCCGAGGTGTGGGTTATCATGTTATAAGTTGAAACAAAAAGATGATGATACTATTGAAGATATAGAAAAACATGGACCTCCAATGAAGGTTATGTGGTATCTTCCCATCATTCCAAGGATGAAGCGTTTGTTTGCAAACCCAAACGATGTTAAGAATCTTAGATGGCATGTAGATGAGAGAAAATGTGATGACATGTACTGACATTCAACTGATTTTATTTAGTGAAAGAAATTTGATGATGAATTTTCAGAATTTAATAAAGAATTAAAAAATATCCGAATTGGTTTAGGAAAACCCAAGGAAAAAAGTGGTTCTGCATGCAAACCTAGACTTGTTTGTTTCCTATATGAGCAGGTAACAAGGACACCGATTTATTTTAATATTAATAGTAGAGGGCCCCTTTATTTTTAGTTTTTGGGTGAGCCCTTAACAAAAATTTAGAAAGTTATAAATAAATTAATAGAAGTGATTAACATAGGAAAGAGAATTGTGGGTCTATAGAGGTATAAGAAGATACATGTGTTGAAGTATTAGGGAGATGTATGTGCAGTGGAAGAGACAAAGGAAGTTGTTTTAGTGGGTTCGTAGTCGTAGAGGTAATGTTTTCAGTGTGGGTGACGTTGGAAGGATACCAATGTATGACTATGTTGCTCCCACTAAGACAGTATTTCCCCAAATACATTTCTTTAACTTTCCCAATGGCTCTTTTGGTGAATACCAAATTTAAAGACAAAAAATTGGCCATTACTGGTATGGGAGGTTGGGTGGGTTACTGCTGGCAAGTTCATCCTTTTAGGTTTAGGAAACTATACTACTATATATACTGTGCAGTTTTTAACATTTTTAGGCACAACAACATTCGCCTCCTGGAATGTCTTCTGTGCATTAAAAATACATGGTCCCAGAAAGCACACGTGAATCTATATCCTAATTATCTAAATTTTAATTAATTTCAAAATTACTCTCTCATTAAGATCAATGAATGTCGATCTGTATAGCATTATAAGGACTCATTTGAATGGGTGGGTTTTGAATGAAGTGCATACAGTTTATTGCAATTAAAACAACATAGTGCATTTTACAGTGGGCCACTCATTCTCCTTTCCACCTTTTTCTTGTAAGTGATTCAGAATCTATACTTCGGTTTTATTAAATTGAGTAATTCCTTGTGCGACAAGTGAGTTAAGGGTGTGTAATCCATTATCCGCATGGGCATTGACTAGAAGCGTCATACTGCAACATATGGTGGCAAGCATAGCAGATGCAGTACTTAAAATAGCCAAGGAAAATGGCCTGCATGAGGTAGCATAATCCATGTCCCCTCTTTCTCATGAGTCTTTTATTAGTTATAAACGAAAAATCTAGTAGGTACCCTCTTCATAAACTTACTAAATCTGCACGCCTAACATCAATGCAATTGCTTTACATTCCTATAGTGGTAGTAGGCGCTAATCATTTTTTTTATATTCACAGACTCGTGATTCATCAGGTTTAGAATGCAATTTCTATCATGTGCATTCACAAAATAACCATCGCTTTTTACTGTCATATGATATGAATATGGCTTTCGTCACAAGGTAAGTAATTAACCATTGACACCATCAAATGTTTATCAAATGCCAAATATGTCATCTTTTTTTCATTGTCAAATTAGTTATATCCCCATTTGTCAATGTGATAGAATAGCTGTTTTTTATTGCAGAAAGCACGTGTACTGACACATTTGGTCTTCTTACATCAATCACATAAAATAGTAATTAAGCTACCATTAATGAAACCCATGAGTTGACCCTACCATTATCATTTATTATAGTATAACCTAGCATGCATGCTTTATTTATAGTAATAAAAATAGTATTGTCTTGTGGTGGCAACTCTTCGGCCATCACTTCCTGTTATTTATCTAATGTCAACCTAAAGACTTTATATTAACACCAGAAGCTTTTCCCAACTCTCATTTCTGATTCATTTTGTAATCTGTAGGTGCCATGGAAAAATAATATGATATTTAGTGGTATATTTGACCTGAGTGAGGACTAAGAAGGAAAAAATGAAATGTGAATTTAACGAAAAGAATATATAGTAGCAGAGTAGACGTTACAGATCACATCAGTCATACCTTTGACAAAAGAAGAACATTGTTAATTGGGTCCATTATCTCCACACGCTGAAGGTGCAAAAAGATTCAATGTTTTTTTTTAATCAGCAATAAGATTCAATGTGACATGATTCTCCTAAAATAATTAACCTTGTAGTAAGAAAGTTAAGAGGCAGCTCACAACTTCATTCATTCATTTTCTACGCATCACCGCCCCACCAAGGAGTGTTAAAAAAAAGGGAAAAAGGAAGAATCAAACAAGAGGATTGGTTACTTTTTTTTATTTTTTTATTGTAATGATCGTGAACGTCTGAGAAGAGGCTGCTTGTACCTGAAGAGTATAGTTTGAGCATGAGTGTAGAGCTTTCAAAGTGGAACCAAAAACCATATCAGAACATTGATTGCTTATTACATTTACACATAAGGATTTCTTCTTTCCCAATGAAAAAGACATTTAACATTCCACCATTACATTCCCAATCCGCAATTCAAGTGTGCAAGTTATTGTACTTGTACTACTTTTTGGTCAACCTGTCAAATCATCATGGGACACATCAATTAATAAAAATAAGGATCCGTGTCAATTTAATTTAATGTATTTCTTTGAAAATCTTTAATCTTTTTTCTCTTTCTTTTTGTTGCCTTGTCACTCTTTAATGTTTTTTTGAAAAAAAACAAATACTGTTTGAGTTTTGAGTAAAAATAAAGACATTTTCATAATAATATATGACCAAAATATAAATCTTATTTTATGAATTAGTTTTCTAAGATTAAATTAAATTTAAAATTCACTTTTTTAATAAAACACTAAGTTTCTAGTCCTTATATGCTTTAAAAGAGATATTAATTTTTTATGCATGATCTAGTGACCTATCTCTGTTGGAACATTGCCTTCTTTTCATACGACAAAGAAAAACTAAAATACAAGATGAACTGATTAATTCTAAAAAATTATTGTGATTTAGTGAAATTGTTGAGAAAATGAAAGCAGTAGCCTTCACAGCTTATAAATGTAAGAATCATAGGTTTCACCGTTTGATTTGACATGGTGGAGTAAATCCAGTTGTTGATTACATAGTATATTTGAAGGGCTGTGGTGGAGATTGGAACGTTGAATTTGTTCAATGTTTTACACTAATAGGAAAAGGGCAAGAGCACTCATCTTTTTGAGTGGGGAATGTATATAATAGTGACAGAGACATTACCTCTAAGCCAAACCAACATGCCAACTGATAAAAGAAAATAGTAAAAAACGAAAGCTACAAAGTGAAATGCACAGCATAGTTGTTTAGCATATTCTTATCTGGTGCCAGTATCATAAATCATTTCCAATACATGCTTCCCTCCAGGCATTAACTATTCACAAAATAAATAAATTTCTTGTCACTTCAGTCCTTTCATTTTATTTTAATTTTTTAAGAAAAAAAGAAAGTAATATTCTCATTTATACTCAACATTTTGTTATGCTTCTATTATTTTTTTAACATCATATACGTACTTTTATCCTTTCTCCTTTTCTATATGGTTGTCATTACTGCTAATCAGTGATTTCAAGTGTAAATCGTAATCAATCAATTACATTAAATACACAGAAAAAAGTTTATCATAAGTAGTTCTATATAACTTCAAGAAGATTATCTTTCATAAAAAATACTTACATAGTCTAAAAGAAAATGAAGATATTTTTTCAAGGGTGAAAGATATGACTCCATGATTTGGAATGATATCGGTTTTGCAATAATTGAATGCGAGATTGGTTAAGGGCAGAAGAAAATTATTAATGGATGGCCTTGTAATTGGGATGAAAAGGACGTAATAAGTGCAATAAAGGGTATTATGGAATTCAGCGTGAGAGCACTGCTACTTTCCGATCAAAGAATGAATATTTAATGATCCATTTTAGAGCATTAAAACAACATCAAACAAGTGTTCTTCTAGTCTAATTTATAAATTTGTAGTGCCATATTATGTAGTACATTCATCCATAATTCTCAGCTACCAAAGCCACCGTTCGCACGATATTGACTTTACCATCATGTCAACATCATCCTGCTATTTTGAAAATTCTACAATTACATTTTAAATTTTAATAAAATAGTTAGACAGGTAAATTTAAATTTCAATACTGGGTTGTCTTGGGTTCAGTGTTTATCCATCATCTTTGGAAAATAACCGAGTCTTAATTAGGGCAATTCTTCCTGCACCCCCTATTTTATTTTTCTGTACCCCATATTTTAAAAATTACCTCCATATTTTATTAATGTTTTCTTTTAATTCTGGAATATGAAATTTGAAGATTTCTTAGATTATAGAACCTGGAAGTTAATATTAGTGATTTTTTTTCAAAATGTAAAATTTTTATTTTGTATTCTACAATTTAAAATGCAAATTTTCCAAAAAAATTAACCAAGAAGAATAATTTTGGTATTTTCTAAAATATGGGGTTTAGGAGGAAATGCATGGAGGTACAAGAAGAATTTTCTGTCCTTATGTTGGATTAGCCGAATAGGAAAGACTCGCAGCTGCAAATGACCCAAAAGATGTATAATTTCTTACTGTACCCCCGTGTTTTGTTTTCTGCACCCGACATAGAACATATGAAATGTTAGTTTTGCTATTTTTTCATCCTTTTTATTGATACTCCTCTTCCCTTTTTATATATTCATACATTTTAAATTATAGAATTTGAAATAAAAATTGTAATCCATATTGAGTTCGGAAAGTATTTCCTAGTTTCGAAAATACCTTTCAAACTCTAAAATTTGAAAAAAAAAATTCTGTTCCAAATTCTAGAGCTTAAAATACATTTTCGAACTCAAAAAATACCTTCCACACTCCAAAATTTGAAATACAAAATTGTGTTTCAAATTCTAGAGTTCGAAATATCAAATCAAAAGAATACCTTCCAAACTCTAAATATCAAAATACAAACGTGTTCCAAATTCTAGAGTTCAAAATACATTTCCGAATAAAAAAATACCTTCCAAAGTCTAAAATTTGGAATACAAAATTCTATTTTAAAGAAAATTTAGAGTTAAGAATATATTTTCGAGCGAAAATACACTCCGAACTCTAAAATTGGGATAACTTTTTTTTATCACATGATTGTTAGTTACTCATTGGTCACAGATTATACAATTTAGAAATGAGAAAAATAATAATAATTGCTCAAAGTAATTTTGGAATTGAAAAATTTATGGAGGAAGAAACTATGAAACTATGGAGATGGTAAAAGAATTTGCCAAGAAAAGTTAGTTAAATATTTTTGGTGAACTTAAGAACTTTCCATTTTGGGTCTAAAATGTTTCGGCTCACATTTACCAATCCAAACAAGGTCTAATAGAAGATGGCAATTGCTTTCCGCACGGTATCACTGCACCCAAATTTTCTGGATTTTTTAGAGTGAGATTTTGAGTTTTGTTCCGAATTTTTATTTCCAAAACATAATAATCTCTACAGATTTTTTTTTTTTGGAATGTATTATTTTTAATTTTGGATTTTCATTTCTGAAATGAAGAGCATTTTTGGAAATTTAAAACTATTTAGGGTGCAGGTTTAAAAAGGTTGGTTGTAGGAAGAATTTGGCATACAAGATGTGTGTTGGGTCACTCACTTCCTTTAGTTGTGGATATTTCGTTTTGCACCCAGATGGTTTCCTGCTCTTCCATTGGGGTGTGTAAAAGACCAAATGTTCCTACCCCCTTCTCCCACCCTTTGTCACCGCACCCTCTTTTTTGGCTACCTCGTCACCATTGTTGTCCATATGAAATATTTGGATTCTATTTTATTAACGTAATCTGGATAGTATAATATACAAATATTTTTTGGATTACACATATAAAACACAATACGAAAGCTTTTATTTATGTAAACTATAACTTTTAGATTTTAGATTGTATATTTTGAAAGTTATTTATTAATTCAAAACTTTATTATTTTAGATTGTATATTTTGAAAGTTATTTATAAATTTATAAATTTATTATTTTAGATTGTATAATTTAAAAGTTATTATTTTATAATAAAAGAGATTCAAATCGTATAATTTGAAATACAATATTGATTTTTATATTACATAATTTAAAAATTAATTTTAACTTTCTGACAACACAATCTAAAATTTAAATATGATTTCCAAATTAATGTTATAGATTTTGTAATAAAGTATACTCTTTTAAGTTTCATATTAAAAGTCTCCGAGTTACTGATTTCAAAAAGAACTTTAAACCAAACGAGAAAGTAAAGATTTTAATATTTAAGACGATGCAGAAGAAAAAATGAGATGTAAACGAAAAATTCCACTACTTATTCAATAGTGTTGACTTACTCTTGCCTTTTTTATCAGAAAAAAAAAATAAAAAAATGAGATATTTTATAATTATTTCAATCCTTCTACAAAATCCTAAATCAAATTCTTAACACCCAACCAATAGGGAACCGACAAACATTACAACACAATAGTCATAATAACAAACAAAAACAATATATAAGATTCCAACAAACACAGAACAAACGATGCAAAAACAAAAATACCCTCAGAACACAAAAACCAACAACTAAACAAGAACTTTACAATAAATAAATAAAAGTATGCAATAAAATTAAAATATTAAAATCAATTAGAATTAATTCAATACATTTTAATTTAGTAATATAAATATGAAGGATGTAGAAAATTGATTGTATGAAAGTGGAGAGTGATGAGACGGCAGAAGGAAGTTTTTAAAACCGACAAGAGAAATGATTAAGGAAAAGAGACATTTGGTATGTCTGAAGGAGTCCGGCATGTAACATGATTTCATGTTTATGCCTAAAGACAACCGCATCAACAATTTCAAACTCAACTCTTTGATGAAGTCGATGTTTCCAAAACCAATTTGTTGACCTTGCTTGGACGCTTTGGGTTATATAAACAACCCACCCTCAAATGTCTCCCTCCCACCATTAACTGCATTTGCTTATCTCAAACATTTTCTTTGAATCTCTAACATGCTACCTCCTCATTCTACTCCTCCCAAATGGTCAGCTCAATTATGTGGCTGTGGAGAAGAACCTATAACATGTAACATCATTTTAAATCGTGTTTTCTTTTCACGTACTTTCAATCTTTAATTCATTTCTTACATATTTCCTTGTAATTAAAAACGCAGGTTTTGTAACTTGCTGTCTACCGTGCATCACCTTTGGCCAAATTGCAGAAATTGTGGATGAAGGACGAAGTTGTAAGATGATTGCAATTTTAGTATATGGTATATCGATGATTTGTGATATATAGGTAATAAAATGTGTTGAGAATGAATGTAGCTTGCGTTGGACAAGGGTGTGTGTATGGATTACTTATGCTGGCAACATGTCACTGGGTCTACTCCTGCATTTACAGAGAGAAACTGAGAGCAAAGTTTGGGTTACCAGAAGAACCTTGTTGCGATTGCTGTGTTACTTGCTGCTGCGATCCATGTGCCTTATGCCAAGAATATGCTGAGCTAAAAGCAAGAGGCTTTAACCCTTCCAAAGGTATTTATTACATAAAAAATTATCCTAATTTCAATCTCTTTTTAATAATATTATAATAAAATTAATAATATTAATAAACCGTTAATAAGTTAATTAAATGAATTGTGATTTTAAAAGAAATATAATGTAACAATTGAATCCTCCTACACAACTACTAAGAAATATATTTTGTAATAAAATATATATAATAATAGTTGTGTGAAAAGAAAGTATTATAATATTTTTTTTCAAAATTAAAAAATTATAATTAAAAAATAATTTTAAATGCCAATAATTTAATTGTATATTTAAATAAGATTATTGATAATATTAAATATCAAATTTCTTATAACAACTATCATTATATTTATGAGAAGTGGTTAGATTTGTTAAAGATTTCAACTAAAATCAAATTATATTATATAATTCAAGTATAACTCTATCTTACAAGTTAAATATATAAAAAAAAAATCATGAAATAGAAACTAATTTTTAAATACCAAAATAATTAATTCTAATAGTAACTAAATTAGAGACTACTTTATAAACTAAAACAAAAATTGGTTTCTAAATTAGTTTCTATTATGGTTAAATAGTTTTTAAATTGGTAGTTAAAACCTTGGTTGCTAATTAGATACCAATTTAGAAACTATTTAACAATAATATAAACTAATTTAGAAACCAAATTTTGTTTTAGTTTCTAAAATGGTCTTTCTAATGTAGTTACTATTGCAACTAATTATTTTGGTATCTAAAAATTAGTTTCTACTTTATGATTTCCTTGTAGTGTATACTTACTTTCTTGAAAATTTATTTATCCTAATTAAATTTGTTAGACATTTTATATCATTTAACAAAATTGAATTTTAATTTTACTTTAAGAAAAATCCTAAACGTTAATTATATTTTAAATTTCAAATACATAGAATATTAACTATAATAACCTACAAATTTCAATTGCTGTTTTTTCCTTTTTTAAAAATTGAAGGAGATATTACACAAATTATATGCAGGTTGGATTGGCCCAGCAACTGCACCTCCCAAAATGCCACCTTCCATGTCTAGATGATCCATCTCCCCCAGTTAACCACTCATCAAATTTCATATCATCAAGAGTGTAATAGGCCCCAAAGGAGGAAGAATATCTTCATCATGCAAGTTCAATAATCTTTGTTCACTCTTATTTCATCTAGTCACAATATTTATTTATTTCATCCAGTGACAATATTTATGGAGTCGATACTACTTTAAGAATATCATTCTGTATGAGTTATTTATCAGTATTTACATGTTTTCATATTCAATATAGATATCATTGATATAATAAGTTTGTTAACTTTATATTAATTATTAAATTTATGCAAAATCGAGAAATTGATATAGAATGTGTTCTTTTAAATCAATTAAAGTTTTATAATACGACATATTACATTGATTATTTGGGATAAGCGATATAATTTGTACCACATATCATATTAATTGTCCCAAAAAATTAATGTGATATATTTTCTAACAAAACTTTAATTTTTTATTATAATACATATTACATTAATTTTAGTCGTAATTGATATAATAATATTTTGAGTTTTCATTTAAAAAATATTAAGATTATTTTTATTCCTATTATAATTATAAAAAAAATTCAAACCAATTGTATCGGTGCGGTTAGTACAACGAGATCTTGATTCGACATTCGGTTCAGACCGATCAACATCCAAGTCTGAGCTAGCGAGGAGGAGAAGTGGAAGAGGGAAGGATGAGAGTTCAACTAAGAGGAAGGAGTGAGGTCAAACTGACTGCCCGAGGAGTAGTTCAATCGTTCTCTTGGTTTCAACCTCGTTCGCGAACACCAACCATACCAAATTACGAAAAACTAAAATCAAATATTGTCCAAGACTAATAAATACTAAAATTCTATCTAAGAATAAATATTAGTTTTTTCATAATAACATATATGAAACCAAAATATGAGTTTTTTTTAAATATTTGAAGTAGTTTACTATATTGCTTCCAAGAATAGTAACACGAAATATGATCCACATCCAATGCATGAAATAATAGTCATATTTAAAACTCCCATGGATACCTTCCACATTTTGATGAGCAATATTGTAAAAACTTTTTCAACACTATTCTACTTAACTTCATTGATTTAACTTGTATTTATCCAACTATGCTTCATTTCTATTTCTATGTATTTGAAGAATTTCCATATTCTTAAAAAGGTAAGACTATATATCACATTTAGGAATATATACTTTTTATACTTCATTAATACGTAAATTTTAATTAATATTACTTATATTTGTCAAAATTTTGACAACATTTTGCATTGGTCTTCATATGATACAAAATGAAAGTAATGGTATTAGATCAATCACAATCAAATGTACACCCAAAGATCAACATAAAATTACAATCAACCGAAATTTGATAAAATATTCATAATGTAATTAAAATATACGTACTGGTGAATTAAACATATATCATAAAACAACTAGAAAGATAACACTTAAAAATAGACTTCTAAAACTAAATATTATAATTTTTCGGAGGTTGAACACTCTCAAACATAATATCAATACGATCAATAAATAATAATATCACTCTAGAACACAATATCAATACAATAAACAAAATGCATAGTTACCCTGAAATGGGATTTGAAGATAATTAATATTCGTCATGAAAATAATACATATCTTCTTAAGCTTGCTTAGAACTTTGCTTATAGCAACAGACCTTGGTCTTTTTCATGAAAGCCAAGATTCTTAAATCAAAATACGAGTTTAGAATGGTTTATAGATCATCATCTCTTTGGCCTGAAATTAAGCAGTTTTATTCTACTATACTTGATTATACTTCTTGGACTGTTGGTACATGTACTTTTATTAATTTCTGGAATGATAAATGGTGTTCTACTACTTCTTTAGCAAATATTGCAAGGTTATCTAATGGTGCTAGCATTCCGGATACAGTCTCTCAATTTTGGACAGGTTGTGATTGGAATATTCTCTTGTTTTTACCGCATATATTTTTTTAATCATATTATGGCTAGAGAGGAACATGATATTCCTAATTGGATTCTAGATGAGTCTGGTCATTTCACTCTTAAATCGGCTAGGACTTTTTTCTTGGAACCAGGAGTTCCCTGTGATTGGGGTAAATTCATTTGGTCTTCATCTATTATGCCTTCCAAAGTTCTAGTACTCTAGAAATTTTTTCATGGACAGCTTCCTACAGATCAACATATTAAGAATAAAGATTTGCATTTATGTTCTATTTGTACGCTTTGTGAATAACACGAGGAATCTATTTAACATTTATTTTTTAAATGTTCTAATGCTTTGCATATTTAGAGTTGTGTTCGACAGGTTTTTCTTACTTTTCATTTCTCTAATAAGGATGATCTTCTTTCTTTTATCGAGAGTGATAGTAGTCATTTGGTTAAATTGATTAAGCTTGTTGTGACAACTTTTTCTATCTGGATGATATGGCGTACGAGGAATTATGCTAGATTTAAGGATAAGATTGATGTTTCTAGGGCTATTTCGATAATTAAAGATTTAACTTGTCTAGTGGGAAATTTGTCTAAAACTTCAATGAAGAATGATATGTTGGATTTCAACGTGATTAAGTTTTTTTGGTATTAATACTCGTACTGGTAAAGTTCTTCGTCCTCTTCCTGTTAGATGAGAGTTTCCTTCACCAGGCTGAGTTAAAATTAACACTGATGGGGCTACTAGGGGATATCTTGGTCTTGCTACTTGTGGAGGTATTTTCTGTAGAAGTATGAGGGAGTTTATTGGTGCTTCCAATGCGTTTATTGAAGTTCAGATTGTTATGTTGTTAAGTTTTATAGAGTTATACATGCTATGAAGGAAGCTCAAAAGATGGGACTTACTAATGTATGGATTGAATGTGACTCTGTCTTGGTTTGTGTTGTGTTTACTGCTAGTACTAATGTTCCATGGATACTTCGTAATCAATGAAATACTTGTCTTAATTACTGTAGGAAAATCAGGTTTAGGATTACTCATATTTTTCGTGAAGGGAATGCATGTGCTGATAAGTTGACTAATTTAGGATTTATTCATAGAGAATCATTTCATTGGTATAATAGGCTTCTATCTAATCCGTTCTTAGAATTATTTATGAATATGTATAGTCTATCAATGTATCGTTTTTGTTAACAAATGAATTTTAGTCTATTCCTCTCATTTTTTTTTGTATTTCACTACAAGAAAATCATGAAATAGAAACCAATTTGTAGAAACCAAAATAATTAGTTGCAATAGTAACTAAATTAGAGACCATTTTAGAAACTAAAAAGAAATTTGGTTTTTAAATTAGTTTATATTATTTTCTATTATTGTTAAATAGTTTCTCAATTGGTATCTAATTAGCAACCAAGGTTTTTGCTACCAAATTTAGAAACTAAATAATTGGTAGTTAAAACTTTAGTTGCTAATTAGATACCAATTTAGAAACTATTTAACAATAATAGAAAAT